>TARA_R110002074_G_scaffold145034_2_pt1 | contig 206163 bp, 207 predicted proteins | sample TARA_R110002074 | Tara Oceans TARA_R110002074 (sample SAMEA4397215) | marine metagenome | biome: Polar Biome; feature: [MIX] marine epipelagic wind mixed layer (ENVO:01000061); material: water (ENVO:00002006), including particulate matter (ENVO:01000060) such as... | depth...
TAGCCGTTATTCATCACTTGCATTACACCCGAGAGATCTGGCAGCGCAACCTGAGCGGTCACCTCATATTGCTTGGGAATACTCAGTGCCACAGCAACCGCCATCAGCGTGCCCAACAATGTGATACCTACCAACCAACGCCACTGTTGGCATAGCGATGAAAAAAGCTCAAATAAATCAATTTCATCATCTGCTCTGTATTCAACAACATCCATATTTTTTGATTCCATCCTTTACCCTTAACTTTTCATTTAATTATACGTTATATATACAGTCTAAATTATCAATCTATTGACCCTTACGCTCTTTTCTAGATGCAGCTCAAAGATTTCGTCAATATCTTCTTTTGTTTTGTACTGGTACCACGTTTCTTCTGGATAAATAACTAACACAGGGCCTTGCCCACATCGATCTAAACAACCTGCATTATTGACTCTTATTCCGCCTGGCCCAGCTAACTTAGCCTCTTTGACTTTCTTTTTTAAATAGTCGCGCAACTCTTGCGCATTATGATCCTGGCAACACGCTCTACCATCGGTTCTTTGATTGGTGCAGAAAAAAATATGCTGTTTGTAATAAGACATAAAGTGTTACTAGTCGTTAAATGTTGATGCAATAAAAACAGCTTACGTTACGCATTATAAGCAAGCTGCCTGGAAACTTGCCGTTTAAACTCGCCCCTCTAAATCGGCCATTATGGCCAGCATGGTTTCCCTAAGGAAAGCCACGCTTTCGTGCGCCTTTTGTAGGGCTGTCGATAAAATGAGAGGGTCTTCTATGTATTCATGCACCATTTGATTGCGAAGTTCTCTTGCTATCATCCATTGTTCTACCGAGGGCAGCACACCTAACTTCTGCTACGTTTAAATTATCAATGTACGCTTTTGGCTTTTCGCCTAAGGCGCTAACCCAAAGAGGAATTAATTTCTCCCCCAATGTGTCTTGATAACGGCAAAAACGGCTGGTAAATGCTTCAACTTTTTCGGCTAACACTTCATCGGTATCAAGCAACACGGCTTTTTCTACCGTAAACAAACCTGAACAAACCTGCGCATTCGAGTACTCCAAGTGCTTTAGCTCTTTTTGTGCGACACCAATGATGAAGTCTAGACGCAACTTGTTGGTTTCATTCATTTAAGAACCACGCCTGTCTCTTTTGCTACTTTATGGATGGCTAATTTCCGCAAATTAGGCGCCATTAACAGCACATCAACCTTTTGCTCTAATGCGATATATAACCTCGCGGCGACCTTGGTGATAATATCAATAGGGTTTTTTACCGTATTCTTCATTTCGATAAGCAGGTCAATATCTCCCCCTTTTAGCGTGTCGTCCACTCGAGAACCAAACAAAATTATTTGAAATGCATCAGGCACTGTTTGATATATTTCTTTAATAATTAACTGGCTTTGTTTTTTTGTTAGTCTCATTATTAGGCATCTATCACAATAGGGTTTAAATGAACTATAGATCTGCTACTTGTCTTTGTCCACACCCTGTTTACAGTTCATAGCGTGCTCGAAAAAGCACTAAAATTATAACGCTAGACCACTATCACATTGATACGATAAAAAAGGGATTAAGAAGGTTTTGTTTATTATACGTCAGTTGACTCGATACTACCCCGCTCTCGTATCGACGCATTTCCATACCGGACTCTAATACAACGGCTTGAGCTGCAGCCGTGTCCCATTCCATTGTCGGACCGAGCCTTGGGTATACATCGGCCTCACCCTCTGCGACTAAGCAGATTTTTAATGAGCTGCCGATCGCGATCAGTTCTTTTGCTTTATCTGTTTTTATTGCGTCTATAAATTGCTGAGTCTCATCCGACATATGCGAACGGCTGGCTACTATTTTATAGCTGTCACGTTGCTCGGCTTGCTTTAGTGGTAGACGCTGACCATCTTTAAAAGCCCCTTCGCCTTGCTTGGCCCAATACATTTGAGTAAGAGCTGGCGCATACACCACACCAAGAATAGGGACACCCTTATTTATTAAGGCAATATTGACCGTAAACTCGCCATTCTTTTTGATGAACTCTTTGGTGCCGTCGACGGGATCCACCATCCAGAAGTAATCCCAGTTTTTTCTGTCCTCATAAGGAGTATTTTTTCCTTCTTCTGACATCAGAGGGATTACCGTACCGTTCTTTTGATCCAGTAACTTTAAGCCTAGTTCGATAATATTATGCGCAGCTTTATCCGCTTCGGTTAGCGGCGACTCATCCGCCTTGAACTCAACCTCAAAATCTTTTTGGTAGATTTCCATAATCGCTTCGCCGGCTTTTTTCGCTAGCGCCACTACGTCCTCTACGTCTATTTTATTTAGCATTGGTTAGATATATTCGTGCTTTTTAAGATACTCAACTACCTGAGATGCGGCTTGATCAATGGTTATTCCGTCATTGACGATATGCAATTCGGGATTAGCAGGCGCCTCATACGGTGAATCTATACCCGTAAAATCTTTAATCTCGCCCGCTCTAGCTTTTTTATACAGGCCTTTGGGGTCTCTTTGCTCACAAATACTCAGCGGCGCATCGATAAAAACCTCTACAAATTGGCCCTGTTTCGCCATGTTTCGCACCATTTTCCTGTCATTATCAAACGGTGATATAAACGCTGTTATGACCACTAAACCGGCATCGCAAAATAGATTGGCCACCTCACCTACTCGACGAATATTTTCTATCCGGTCGGTTTCACTAAACCCCAAGCCTTTATTTAGCCCTTGACGCACATTATCTCCATCTAGCAAATAAGTGTGTTTATTCATGTTAAACAACAGGTTTTCAACGGCATTTGCAACGCTCGACTTACCGCTGCCACTTAATCCCGTTAGCCATAAGATACAGGGCTTTTGCTGTTTCAAAGTTGCGCGTTGCTGCTGACTAATATGGTGCTCGTGCCTGACTATATTCTTGCTCATTTTTAAAAGTCTCTTTTTAAATTTTAATAGCATTTTATTTTTAACAGGATATTCACGTGAGGCAACACGTCTATTTAACGTAGTTTTTCTTTACGTATTTAACAATCACGGCGACCGCCTCATCCACACCCATTGTATCGGTATCTATAACAATTTCTGCGTGCGCTGGCTCTTCATACACTTCATCAACACCCGGGAAATTTTTAAATTCGCCACTTAATGCTTTTGCATAAGCACCTTTAAAGTCTCTACGCTTACAGGTTTCAACATCGGCTTTAACGTAGACGATAATATTATTTCTAACCATCTCACGAATTGCTCGACGTGATTCTTTATAAGGCGAGACGAATGAGGCCACCGTGGAAATTGAGTTTTTTTGCAAGGTACAGATAAGGTTACCAATACGGCGCATATGACGATTTCTATCGTCTCTTGTATAACCAATATTTGGAATAAGGTCGCGAATATCTTTTGAGTCAATCCGCTCCAGGGGGATATCTATTTTTAACAACTCCTCGAACACCTTATCTGCGATGGTTGTTTTACCGCTGAGTGGCAAGCCGGTAAACCAGAGATTAAAAGGATCAATTCTCTTTCTCCCCCAACGGACTTTAAACCAGGCTTTTTCGTGTACCCAAAAAAGACCTATTTTAAATACGCTCTCAATCAAGCCCGTTGCGATCGCAAGATCTAGCCGGCCAAAGAAAATATAAACAATGACCATGGTGGTCGTTGTAGCCAGCACCCGCCAGGTAATGCCTTTAACAATTGAACGCTTATTGGTCTCTTTATACACTAGTCTGTAAATATCATAGTCTTCGTAAAAGGTATCACTGGATCGATCATTTTGACAATAAATCGTCTATTGAGCGGCAGCCCCATTCTGGAAAATGCCGCCGAACCAGTGCATTGAGGTCTTTTTCAAAAGCGCTATATTCCTTTAGCGATGCTGCATTTACAGCAGAATCAGATTGGCGCTGAATCATCCCCGCCGCCAGTGTTGCGTGGGTATATTTATCGATGACGATAAAGCTACCGGTTGCTTTAATATCCGCGTAAGCATCAAACGAAATAAGTTGCTTTAACGAGAGCTGGCATTGACCAATTTCATTCAGCTGAAGCTCTGTCGCCGCAACTTTTTCTAGCGAATTAACGTCGACTTTATGATCTATACGGCTAAATTGGCCCGACACGACATTCGTCGCTCGCTTGATTAAAACATCCACCCCCATCCGTAGAGGAACCTCGCCCATCCAGACCAACATCACTTCAAGCTGGTCAGACACTTGCGGCATATCATCGCTTTTGACAATCATATCGCCACGGCTTATATCCACCTCGTCCTCTAGGGTTAAGGTAATCGCCATAGGCGCAAACGCCTCTTCAATCGCCATATCGTGTTCGCCTACTGCCGGCTGAATCACTTGTTTGACAGTAGATGTTTTCTTTGAAGGTAAAACGGTCACCCGATCACCCACTTTAATACTACCCGCAGAAATCGTTCCACAAAAACCACGGAAATCTAAATGTGGCCGATTGACGTATTGCACGGGTAAGCGGAAATTATCGAGATTGATCGTGTCTTTTAAAGGAATTGTATCGAGTTGTTGCATTAGAGGCGCATCGGTATTCCAGGGCATTTTATCGCTGCGGTTAACCACATTGTCGCCCGTTAGCGCCGACACCGGCACGAACACGGGGTTAACGATCCCAATATCTTTTGCAAAGTTCTTATATTGAGTTTTAATTTCATTAAAACGCTGCTCACTATAATCAACCAGATCCATTTTATTGACCGCCACCAGGATATGCTTGATACCTAAAAGGCTCGTAATATAGCTATGGCGGCGCGTTTGCGTTTGCACGCCATAACGCGCATCAATCAAGATAATCGCCAGGTCCGCCGTAGACGCGCCGGTTGCCATATTGCGCGTGTACTGTTCATGGCCCGGTGTATCGGCGATAATAAATTTTCGCTTATCGGTGGCAAAAAAGCGGTACGCCACGTCAATGGTAATGCCTTGCTCTCTTTCCGATTGCAGTCCATCGACTAACAAGGCTAAATCTATTTCATCGCCCGTTGTACCGTGCTTTTTAGAGTCTTTATAAATCGCCGCGAGCTGATCTTCAAAGATCATTTTACTGTCGTGTAGTAAACGACCAATTAAGGTGCTTTTGCCATCGTCCACGCTGCCGCAGGTAATAAAACGCAACAATTCTTTATTTTCGTGCTGCAGAAGGTACGCCTCAATATCTGACTCTATCAAATTATTTTGCTCAATCGCCATTAGAAATACCCTTCCATCTTTTTCTTTTCCATTGAACCCGACTCGTCGTGATCAATCAGCCGTCCCTGACGTTCTGATACTTTAGTCAGCAGCATTTCCTGAATAATTTCAGGTAAAGTTTCTGCGTTCGATGCGACCGCTCCTGTTAGCGGGTAACAACCAAGCGTCCTAAAACGCACTTTTTCCATTTTCGCTTGAACGCGCAATTCTTCCGGCATACGGTCATCATCGACCATGATCTTCGTGCCGCCATATTCCACGACGGGGCGTTCCTTAGCAAAATATAAATCAGGTATCGGGATACTTTCTAAATAAATATATTGCCAAATATCCAGTTCGGTCCAGTTCGACAAAGGGAACACGCGAATTGACTCGCCTTTTTGGTGGCGACCATTGTAAATATCCCACAACTCCGGGCGCTGAGCTTTTGGATCCCAACGATGGTTTTTATCACGAAACGAGTAAATTCGTTCTTTAGCACGCGACTTTTCTTCGTCACGCCTTGCGCCACCGAATACCGCATCGTATTGATAAAGGTCCAACATCTGACGTAAACCTTCGGTCTTCATAATATCGGTATGCATAGCTGAGCCGTGCTTGAACGGAGATATCCCCAACTCTTCACCCTTTGGATTGATATATACAATCAACTCCATACCCACTTCTTTTGCCCGTTTATCACGAAACGCAATCATTTCTTTGAACTTCCACTGCGTATCCACGTGCACTAAAGGAAATGGCGGCTTAGCCGGAAAAAAGGCTTTTTGCGCCAAATGCAGCATCACCGATGAATCTTTACCCACACTGTATAACATGGCTGGATTGTCAAACTCCGCGATCACTTCACGTATAATATGCACAGACTCCGCTTCTAGTCGCTTTAAGTGCGTGAGTTGTTTTTTACTTATAACCATAATGTTTTTTTTGAATGAAAAATATGATATTTAATTATAATGAATTCTCTGCAGTTTTGCTTGTTTTATTATTTTGAGCGCCAACACTCAATTTGCTGATACCGATCTTTGTGTTAAGTGTGGATTATGCCTGCCATACTGCCCCACGTACACCCTGACTAAGAACGAAAATGAATCGCCGCGTGGGCGTTTAGCGCTAATTCAGGGCTGGTCGGAAGGTCAGCTAGAAGCAACGAACAAACTCACCCAGCATATTGACAACTGCCTGACATGCAGGGCCTGCGAACGTATGTGCCCTGCACAAGTACCTTATGCTCAGTTAGTTAATAATTTCCGCAGCGAAACCGCCAGCTCAAATAATAAAAAGCTGAACTGGATCGAGCGTTTCTCCATCAACTATTTAACGGGCCAGCACCGAAAAGGCCTGAACTCGCTGTTACGCTGTTACCAAAAAATGGGCTTAAACAAGCTTCCCTTGCGGCTTAATTTTTACTTACCGAAGAAGGTTTTTGCCAACCATTTAAATGAAACTTACCCATCACTCGCCTTAAAAAAACAGGGCCACGTTGCGTTATTTACCGGTTGTGCCACAGAAATAGTGGATTCAAAAACACTTAAAGACAGCCTTTTTTTATTACAGCATTGCGGTTTTGATATAACCATTCCTAAAAACCAGAGCTGCTGTGGCGCGATAGATTTACACGCTGGCAATAAAGCCAGGGCTTTTGAATTAGCTCAGAACAATCAGCTTGCTTTTTCATCTAACGACTACGATGCGATCATTACCGTCGCCAGCGGCTGTGGCGCGACGCTCGCTGAATACGATAGCGATATCGCGCCCAAAACAACTGATATCAATGACTTTATAGCGCCTTATTTATCCGCATTAACATTTAACCCGCTGGCTGCATCTGCCTGGCTACACACGCCATGCACATTAAAAAACGTGCAATCGAAAGGCACTGATATTAGTGTTGCTCTTTCTGCTATTGGTGAACTAGATATTAAGCAGTTTGACGATAATCAAAACTGCTGCGGATCCGCTGGCAGCTATATGTTAACGCACAAAGAAACAGCCGATGCTCTGCTCGAAAAGACATTAGCACCGCTAAAAAAACAGCCGACAAACTACTTACTCAGCAGCAATATTGGCTGCGCAATGCATTTACGCGCTGGCTTAAAACAAGCGGGACTTAACACCGAGGTCTTACATCCGGTATCATTACTCGCACAACAACTAAAGGTTTAATCATGCAAAGAGCTTATTCTCCTGCTGACATTCTTATTGACCACGCCGACCGTGTTTTACGCACCCTGGCCGGGCACGCCAAAACGACTGGTCGCGATAATCCGGCCGACTCGGCGAGCCATGCTGAATTGAGTGACGAGGAAGCCAAATTATCCGCTCGTTTAATGCGCGTTAACCACGCCGGTGAAGTGGCCGCGCAAGCGCTTTATCAGGGTCAGGCGTTAACGGCTCGCAATAAAGGCGTACAGGAAAAGCTCAAACAGGCCGCTGAAGAAGAAAACGACCATCTCGCCTGGTGCAGGAAGCGCGTCAATGAGCTGGGAGAACACACCAGCCGTCTTGATCCTATCTGGTACGCCAGCTCTTTAGCTATTGGCGCTGTAGCGGGGCTCGCTGGGGATAAATGGAATTTAGGCTTTCTGGCTGAAACCGAAAAACAGGTGGTCGATCATATTGATAACCACCTTGAACAGTTACCAGAAGCCGATCAAAAAACGCGTGCGATACTTCAACAAATGTATGTAGATGAAAACCAGCATGCGACGACGGCCATAGAACAGGGTGGTGCCGATTTGCCTGAGCCTATTAAACAGGGCATGGCAGTCGTTTCAAAAATAATGACCAAAACCTCTTTTTGGATTTAGCCCGCAATGAATAAAGAATGGCAAGATCTTGTCGAGTTTGACGAGCGCCATATTTGGCATCCCTATACCAGCTTAAACCACCCGACCCCGGTTTTCCCCGTTGCATCTGCTTCAGGCGTTCGCATAAAACTGGCTGATGGCCGCGAATTGATCGATGGCATGTCCTCCTGGTGGGCGGCTATTCATGGCTACAATCACCCGGCACTCAACGCGGCCATCAATAATCAGCTAAGCTCGATGTCGCACGTAATGTTTGGCGGACTAACGCACCAACCGGCGATTGATCTAGCTAAAACACTTATCGACATCACCCACGATGATTTGCAGCACGTCTTCTTTGCCGACTCGGGTTCCGTCGCGGTTGAAGTGGCGATTAAAATGGCGATTCAATATTGGACATCCAAAGGCCTGCCAGATAAACAGCGCTTGCTGACCATAAAAAATGGCTACCATGGCGATACCTTTGGCGCGATGGCCGTTTGCGACCCCGACAACGGCATGCATCACCTGTTTAAAGACGTACTCGCCCAGCACTTTTTTGCAGAAAGCCCAAACTGTTATGCTCAACAGCATTACGACCAGGACGCCGTTGCTGATTTTGAACGCTTACTTAAGGACAACGTTTCGTGTATTGCCGCGGTCATTCTTGAACCCATTGTACAAGGCGCTGGTGGCATGCATTTTTATAGCGCGGCTTACTTACAAAAAATACGCGCGTTGTGTGATGAGTATGACGTTTTATTGATACTCGATGAAATCGCCACCGGCTTTGGCCGCACGGGTACCTTATTTGCTTATGAACAGGCGGCTATTGCGCCTGATATTTTATGCGTAGGGAAAGCCTTAACAGGCGGCTATTTAAGCCTCGCTGCCACGCTTTGTTCCAGTAAAGTAGCCGATGGTATTGGCGATGGCGAGCACCCTACTTTGATGCACGGCCCGACATTTATGGCTAATCCGTTAGCCTGTGCCGTGTCCAATGCGAGCCTGGATTTATTACTCAATTCGCCCTGGCAAGAAAACGTCAAGCGTATTGAGCAACAACTGATATCCGAGCTTGCCAACTGTAGATCATTAAGCGCCGTTAAAGACGTTCGGGTTAAGGGTGCCATCGGTGTTATTGAGCTGTACCAGCCCATCGATATGCATCGCATGCAACCACGCTTTGTAGAGCTCGGCGTCTGGATACGGCCATTTTCGAAACTGGTTTATGTTATGCCGCCTTATATTATTGAACCATCAGACTTATCGAGACTAACGTCTGCTATGCACCGAGTGGTTTCCGAAATCGACACATGAGTGAGCATAAAAAAGCTCTCTCGCTAGTAACAAAGTTGCTAGGCATTTTTTTTGCGTTCTCTATAGCTACACCCTTCGCGCATGCAGAAAGAACACTGGAAGGCGACAAAATATCAGGCATTAAAGGCATCGACGACAGGGTTTTGGTGAATGGCTCCCAAAAGCCTTGGCAGGCGATTGGTAAAATTTATACCGCTGACCTAGCTCTGTGCACAGGCGTGTTAATTAGTCCGAATCACGTGTTAACTGCAGCGCATTGCATCTGGAACAAAAACACCAACAAGGCCATCGACAACCAACACCTTGAGTTTGTGACTGGCTATCACCGCGAACGTTTTTTAGCCGAACGATCCGTCAAGCACGTCCATCACTCGCCTCGCTATACATCAGACCAAAATTCAAGTGTGTCTTTAAATACCCTGGCATCAGATTGGGCAATCTTGCATCTAGAATCAGAAATTAAGAACATCACCCCCATCCCAATAAGCTCACTCACAATGCAAGAACTCGTGCAGGCTAAACAAACACTTGCCGTTATTCAAGCAGGATACAGTGGCGACAGGCCCTACATACTAACGGCCAACAAACGCTGCAAAATAACAAAAAAATATTCGAATCAGCCACTGGTTGGTCATGATTGTGACGCCACTAAAGGGGATTCTGGCTCACCTTTAGTGATAAAAATAAAGGGGCAGTTTCAGATCGTCGCCCTTCATGTAGGAACAGAACAGCGCTCGAATGGGGTCTCGATAGGTATTGCGATCACGCCGCCTTTTACAGCAACTAAAAACCTAAAAAGCAAAGAGCCGTAGCTGCCTTTTTAAATTAGTTAGGCTACTGGCCGATCAAAGGCCAATGACCAATAATTTGAGGCCTTTAGGTGTAACAACAGTTAGCATTATCAACCTACCCTAAACCAAGGGCATTTTAGGGAGCGATTACCGACGCTTACTCAAGGACAGTAAAAACAAACGAATCTGCGTCTTTTTTATTTTTTCCATAAACACCTTGACCATTAATAGAGAGATTGAGGGTGCTCTTTCCTGTTTATAGCGGGGTAGTGACTTCTTCCTTTATACATTAAACGTTTGACATACCATTTATGATATCTATACTATATTTAGTATGTGGAAAATATATGAGCACAAAGGTTCATTAAAAGGGCTGAAAGCGTTACCCATCGATATCCTAAAACGCTACGAGAAATGGAAAGATATCGTAGCAATATCTGGCCCTTCAGGACTTAAACAGATTAAGGGCTTTAATGATGAAGCGTTACACGGCGAATGGAAAGGCCACCGCTCATCACGCCTCAATCTCCAATACCGCGTTATTTACAAAATTGAAAACGGTCAACTTATTGTAAAAGTCATCAAGGTCACTGCACATGACTATCGGAGGAAATAACATGAAAGATTATGAGGAATCGCAAAAAAGAACAGAGGTATCTATCGGTGAGTCTGTAAAAATTATCCGTCAACTACAAGGCTTAAGTCAAAACGATTTATCTTCAATGACCGGCATACCTCAATCAACTCTTTCTGCTATTGAGCACGATAAAATCAACCTAGGTGTTGAAAGAGCGAAAGTGTTAGCGAGAGCTCTAAAGTGCCACCCAGCCGTTTTAGTCTTCCCTGGCTGGGATGTTAACCACGTGACCGCTGCATAACAAGCTAGGGAAGACCACGCGCAAAGAGTGCGCGCATCCTTTCAATTGATTGTTATCGGCTTACAAACTTTGATTCAACATCCCTGTTTTTATGAAGGACACGAATAATTGTTATTTTACTTTTCGTAGCCTCGCGATAAAAAACAATATGGCTCCCCTGGGGGAATTTTCTGTAACCCTCTTTAATATAATCACATTGCTGACCAATGGAAGGGGACTCTGCCAACAGGTGAAAACCCTCATCAAATTGTTTAATGTATACATTACGCTGATCTCGTCCCCAGCGTTTTTCGGTATAGTTAGCAATTTTTCTTAGATCTTCGCGCGCCTTCGTGGTGAGCTCAAATGATTTCATTTCTCGCTATCAAGCTCGGCGATAAACTCGTCATAATCATAATCGGCAATACCACTTTGCTCACCTTCATTAAGCATATGCCTTAAGATTTCAAGTTTTGTTTCTGTGTTCTCAAGCAACCTAAGCGCCGCTCTTATCACCTCACTTGCAGAGCCAAATCGACCACTTTTAATCTGCCCCGTTATAAAGCCATCAAAGTGCTCACCCAAAGTAATGCTAGTATTTTTAGCCATAACCACCTCCAAAGTACCAATATATACCTAATTTTGGTATAAAAATCGCAATAAGTCAATCAACAGCGGTCTCAACAAACGTGACGTCTTATTTCAAGCCGATAAGCCCACACTAGACAACTACTTCCCCACCAATGGTGGATGACAAATAATTTGCACCGTTACCCCTTCTGGGTCGTAGCAATAAAAGCTTTTTGCGCCATCACGGTGTTTTCTTGGAGCCGTTTTCATCTTGATTTTATGGTGCGATAAAAACGCATACCAATCGTCCACGTCTTGTTCAGAATCCAGAAAAAAACCGATATGGTCCAGTTTCGGCACGCCTGTTTCTTCACCCGTTACCACGTGTAAGGCTAGATTATCGTTGCCCGACGTCAGGTAAACATTGTCCGCATCGGGTCGCCATTCGATCGCCATACCCATCAGTTCTACGTAGAAATGCTCTGCCGCTTGCAAGTTATTTACATTCAGCGCTACGTGCCTGAGGCCGGTAGTTGGGTTAGGTCTTTTCATTCAGCGTCCAGATTAATAATTTCATAGTCGTGAGTTATTTCAACTGCCTTGCTCAACATAATCGACGCCGAGCAATATTTTTCTGCCGATAGATTGACCGCGCGAGAAACGGCTTTATCGCTAAGGCCTTTTCCGCTCACGATAAAATGCACGTGAATTTTGGTGAACACAGCTGGCACCGCATCAGCGCGTTCAGCAGCAATTTCAGCGACACAATCGCTGACGTTTTGACGCGCTTTATCCAATATCATTTTTACGTCAAACGCCGTGCAGCCACCCATTCCAATTAGTAGCATTTCCATTGGACGGGGACCTAAGTTTTTTCCACCGTTCTCTGGTGCGCCATCCATCACAACGGTATGACCACTGCCGGACTCACCCAAAAACATCGCGTTTTCAACCCATTTTATTCGTACATTCATCATCACTACCTGCCTTATCAGTTAAGTCGCAAAGAATATCACAAAACATCAATTGCGCATTTTTAACAATCAATGTGATTTTTAAAAATTCTGCTAAACTTTGGTGTATGAACAAACAAAAGCCCATTCTTAATTTTTCTGGTATGTCTGATGAAACCTTTAAACGGTTTATTAGTTTTTGCCATCGGCATGAATACCCGAATAAGACGGATATTATTCAGCCTGGTGACGACGCAGACACGCTGTACTATTTTATTGAGGGCTCAGCCTACGTGCGCGTAGACGAAGTGGACGGGCACGAATTTATTTTAGCCAGTCTGAGCCGTGGTGACTTTATCGGCGAAGCTGGTTTTTTTGAGTCTGATGAAAAACGCGATAAGCGAGATGTTTTCGTTCAAACCTGTTCGGTTTGTCGCTTGGCGGGCATTAGTTATAGCCGTCTAAGCTCTTTGCTACAAAATGAACTCAAAGAAGAGAGTAACGAAATTATCATCGCGCTAGGGCGGCAACTGGCCAAGCGATTATTACACACCAGCCGAAAAGCTGGACATTTAGCTTTCTTAGACGTTAGCGGCCGTGTGGCTCGAACATTGATTGATCTAACAGAAGTACCCGAAGCGATGACTCACCCTGATGGTATGCAAATTCGGGTAACCAGACAGGATATTGGTCGTATGGTCGGTTGTTCGCGTGAAATGGCTGGTCGCGTTTTAAAATCCATGGTCGAAGAAGAGCTGATCGAAGTAGCTGGCAAAACTATCCTCGTAAAAAGGGGCGCGCTAAGCGATCAACTGACTTAACGCCTCACCCGGATCGTCGCAACGCATAAAAGCTTCGCCAATCAAAAACGTATGCACATTGTGACGCTTTAACATCGCAATATCTTCGGCTTTATGTAGGCCGCTCTCACTCACAACAATAATGTCATTCGGAATACGATCAAGCAAATTCAGCGTCGTTTGTAATGACGTTTCAAAGGTCCTTAAATTTCTATTATTGATACCCACTAACGATAGATTTAAAGCCAACGCACGTTCCAGCTCCTCCTCATCATGCACCTCAACCAGCACGTCCATAGCTAAGTCTGTGGCTAATTGATACAGCGCGCGCAACGGTTCATCGTCCAGCGCTGCGACAATTAACAAAATACAATCAGCGCCCATCGCACGGGCTTCATACACCTGATAGGGGTCAATGATAAAGTCTTTACGAATAACCGGCAGCGAGCAAGCCGCTCTAGCTTGTTTCAAATAGTCCTCACTGCCCTGAAAAAAATCTTTGTCCGTAAGTACCGACAAACAAGCCGCTCCACCAGCCTGATAGCTGATAGCGATATCGGCGGGTAGAAAGTTTTCGCGTAATAGTCCTTTGCTCGGTGAGGCTTTTTTTACTTCGGCGATAACCGCCGTTAATCCATTATCAAGCTTTTGCTGGATCGCCTTAACAAAGCCGCGAACCGGTGAGGAATTGGCTATCTGCTGTTTTAAGTCTTTTATTGACGTATGTTTGAGTCGTTCGGCAATTTCTTCTTGCTTGCGGGCGAGTATTTTTTTTAACACGTCCGGCGTATCACTCATCACGGTAGCCCATTGTTTTTTCTTTTAAATCGATCATTTTTTGTAACGCTGCACCTGAGTGAATCGTTTCCTGCGCCAGCTCAACGCCTGCTTTAATAGTATCGGACACACCGCAAACGTACAGAGCCGATCCTGCATTTAACGCCAGCATATCAGCCGCCTTTTTGCCATTGGGCGTTTGTTGCGGACCTAAGGCGTCATTAATTAAATTGAGTGACTGCTCGGCGCTATCAACCGTTAAGCCGATTAAACTTTGGCTCGTAATGCCCATCTCTTCCGGCGTTATCTTATATTCTTCAACCAGACCGTCTTTGAGCTCGGCGATATGCGTAGGCGTCGCTAAACTGATTTCATCCAGCCCGTCTTGAGCGTGCACGACAAGCACGTGCTCGCTACCCAGACGTTGCAATACGTTTGCAATAGGCCGGCATAAGGCTTCATTAAACACGCCTATCACCTGAGACTTTACCGATGCAGGGTTCGTCATCGGTCCTAACATATTAAATATTGTCCGTTGCGCCAGTTCCTTGCGGGGGCCAATCGTATATTTCATCGCGCTATGGTGAGCTGGCGCAAACATAAAGCCGATGCCTACATCATTGATGCATTCAGCCACCTGGGTTGGGGTTAAATTTAAATTGATACCCGTCGCCTCTAACACATCGGCGCTACCCGTTGAGCTAGATACAGAACGATTGCCGTGTTTGGCGACGCGCCCACCGGCCGCGGCGACGATAAAGGCGCTCGCGGTAGAGACGTTAAATAAGTCAGAGCCATCACCACCGGTACCGCAGGTATCAACCAGGAAGTCGCCCTCAACACCCACCTTTGTCGCGAGCTCCCGCATCACGATAGCCGCGCCTTCAATTTCATCGAGCGATTCGCCTTTCATTCGCAAGGCGACTAAGAAACCGCCAATCTGTGCCGTTGTTGCTTCACCACTCATGATTTGGCGCATCACGCTGATCATCTGCTTGGTCGATAAATCCTGATGATTAATCGTCGCCTCTAGCGCCTGTTTAATATCCATGCTTAAACCTTAGTTAAGAAATTTCTTAATAAATCGTGGCCGTGCTCAGTTAAGATCGATTCGGGGTGGAATTGCACCCCTTCGACGTCTAACTCGCGGTGTCTCAGACCCATAATCTCGTCAAGCTCACCGTCTGGCGTCTCGGTCCACGCCGTCACTTCCAGGCAGTCCGGCAAAGATTCTTTTTCAACCACTAATGAATGATAACGCGTCGCTTTGAAAGGATTGCTAAGGCCCTTAAAAACGCCCGTATCGTTATGATGCATATTAGAGGTTTTGCCGTGCATAATTTGCCTGGCGTGAACGACCTTGCCACCAAATACTTCGCCGATGCTTTGATGCCCCAGACACACCCCCAAAATAGGCAACTGGCCAGCGAGTCGTTTAATTAAAGCCAGTGAAATACCCGCTTGAGTCGGTGTGCATGGCCCTGGCGAAATAACTAATTTATCTGGCCGCATGGCGATCACCTCGTCGACGCTCACCTGATCATTGCGCACAACGTGTACGTCCGCGCCTAACTCAGCTAAATATTGCACCAGGTTATAGGTAAATGAATCGTAATTATCGATCATCACCAGTTTATTAGCAGCCATTATTGCCCACCTTCGGTCAAACCACGTTGCGCCATGGCTACCGCCTTAAAAATTGCTCGGCCTTTATTCATTGTTTCAGCCCATTCTTTTTCTGGCACGGAATCGTGCACTATGCCCGCCCCTGCTTGAATATTCAGTTTGCCGTCTTTAATAACGGCGGTACGGATGGCTATCGCCGTATCCAGGTTTCCAGACCAAGACAGGTAACCGATCGCGCCTGAATAGACGCCGCGCTTTACCGGTTCTAACTCATCGATAATCTGCATTGCCCTGATTTTCGGTGCTCCGCTGACCGTCCCCGCTGGAAAGGTGGCTTCCAGCACGTCAATGGCATCAAGGCCCGGTTGTAGCTCTCCGGTCACGTTGGAGACGATATGCATAACGTGGGAATAACGCTCAATGATCATCTTATCGGTTAATTCAACGCTACCGGTTTTTGATACCCGCCCCGCGTCATTACGACCTAAATCGATCAACATCAAGTGCTCCGCACATTCTTTAGGATCTGCCAGCAACTCTTTTTCTAAGGCATCGTCCTGTTCACGAGTTGCACCCCTTGGGCGAGTTCCCGCAATAGGACGAACCGTCACTTTATTATCTTCTAAACGGGTTAAAATTTCGGGTGAAGAACCAACAACGTGCGTATCGCCGAGGTTTAAATGGTACATATAAGGCGACGGATTTATGCAACGCAACGCCCGATATAAATCAATCGGTGGCTCTGCATACGGTATCGTCATTCTCTGCGATAGCACCACCTGCATCACGTCGCCTTCTACGATATAGTCCTTCACTTTTTTTACCGCGTCCTGAAAGCCTTGCTGGGTAAAACCCGATACAAAATCGGCCTCAGCCACCGCTTCAGTTTTGCTTTGCCCAAACGCGGTTTTTATATGCGTTTTTTCCAGTTTATCCACCAGTTTTTCCAGGCGTTCCAGGCCCTTCAAATAAGCGTTTTTCTGCTTTGGATTAACGTGTGTCACGATCATCAGTTGGTTGCTGACGTTATCAAATACCAGCACGTCTTCAGACACCATCAATAAAATATCGGGCGAGCCTATGGGGTCTTCTTTTGCCGTCTTTTGACTATTTTCCGCTACTTTTGGCTCGATATAATGAATCGTTTCGTAACCAAAATAGCCCACCAGACCACCGGTAAATCGCGGTAAACCTTCAACGTGTGGTGTGCTAAATCGCGATGCGTACTCACGCAACCACTTCAGTGGCTCTGCGCTACGAATGGTATCGCTTATTTTACCGTTAGACTGAAGGGTGATCGTTTCACCGCTGATGTTGATAAGGTCTTTACACGGCAGACCAATAATTGAGTAGCGACCCCAATTTTCTCCACCTTCAACCGATTCAAACAGGTAGCTATAAGGTGCGTTCGCCAATTTCATATAGGCGCTTAAAGGCGTTTCTAGGTCAGCCAAAATGGTCTTCATCAGGGGGATTTTGTTATAGCCCTGATCGGCGTATTGTTTAAATTGTTCGGGTGTCATTACTCGGTCTCTTAATTACTTCATCAATGGGGTCTATCCAGCTAGTTAAAATTACTGCCGGGATGCCATCGTTTTTTCATTAAATTAGTACTCATAACGCCCATTTTAAACTGTATTGCCTACGCAACTTGCTTTAACAATTGATTTATTTCTGAAAAATGGCCGATAACGACGTCGGCGCCCAGTTTGTGCACGTCATCATCACCGTGATAACCGTAATCCACGCAAATGGAATAAAAACCCGCTGCCTGAGCCGCTTTAATATCGTTCACCGAATCACCCACCATAATAGATTCCGCGGGCGATACATTAAAAAATTTAGCTGCTTCCAGTAGTGGCATCGGGTGCGGTTTGCGCTGTTCGAAGGTATCGCCGCAGATCACCTTAGTAAACAAATGACTAAGTCCAAATTGTTCGAGCAAGGGCAGGGTAAATTGTGTCGGTTTATTGGTAATGCAGGCGAGCGCTATACCGGCCTCTTTTAGCGCACATAAGGTTTGCTCAACGCCTTCGTAAAGCTCGCTATCGCAGTTCAAGTGCTCGCCGTAGTAGTGCAAAAAAAGCGGGTAAGCGCGGGCAAATAAGTCTTCCGGCACCTCACCTTTAATATTTCCGGATAACGCTCGTTTAACTAATTCACGCGCGCCATTACCAACCCAGGTGCGCACTTGCTCCTGTTGCTGCATAGGCAGACCCAACTCAGCCAGGGTCTTTTGTACCGCTTTGGTCAAATCGGGCACGCTGTCCAGCAAGGTGCCGTCTAAATCAAACGCCATCAGTTTGCTGTTGCAGTTATCGCGCAATCGTTTCAAGCAACGCCCTTTGCAATTTGCGCGCGCATAGCCGCGATAGTTTTTGCGTAATCATTGGTATTAAAAATGGCAGAACCCGCGACAAACATATCGGCGCCCGCCGCTGCAATTTCAGCAATATTATCCACTTTAACGCCGCCATCAACTTCCAGACGAATATCAAAGCCACTGTCATCGATGCGTTTTCGTACCTGGCGCAACTTATCGAGCGTCGAGGGAATAAAACTTTGCCCACCGAAGCCCGGGTTCACTGACATCAGTAAAATAATATCGACCTTATCCATAACGTAATCTAAATAACTCAGTGGTGTCGCCGGGTTAAACACCAGGCCCGACTGACAACCCTGTTCTTTAATCAGCGCCAGACTACGATCAATATGTTCTGATGCCTCTGGATGGAAGGTGATAAAACTGGCGCCAGCTTTGGCAAAATCAGGAATCAGCGTATCCACTGGTTTAACCATTAAGTGAACATCAATGGGTGCGGTAACACCGTGATTGCGCAAGGCTTCACACACCAGGGGGCCGATCGTTAAATTGGGCACGTAGTGATTATCCATCACGTCAAAATGCACAACATCGGCGCCCGCCGCCAGGACGTTGTCCACCTCTTCGCCTAAACGAGCAAAATCAGCGGATAAAATAGACGGTGCAATTAAAGGTGCTTTCATCTGTCAGACTTATTGTTTATAAAAAAATAAGGTTACCCGAAATTGCGATTTATTTCACCTCAATACTCACAAGGGCTACCGTTTTAGACCCTTATGCCAACCTTTTTATGCCCAGAAACTTTCGATCTGTACTGATTTCCATTTCAAATACGCCATAAACGCCATCGTGCGTTAAGAATCGTCGCACCTTTTCGGCAGAAAACTCAACGCGTCGGCCATCTATTGAGATGGTTGAAATAGTTTTTGCATGACCTTTATAAACCGCCAGATACTTTTCCGCCGGTATCGCCAATTTAAATACTAATAATTCACTCGTCATACGTTAATTTTACCCACAAAAAGATGCGTTTCACAGAATCGACAATGGCTTAAAGGGAATTTATCGCTTAATTCTATTTTATTACTCTAAAGCGATTTATGACACTGGATTTTTCCTCCCCCCTGATGCACCATGAGCAATTCGATTAGCCAACAACACATACCCTTAAATGTCGAAAAGTTTACTACCTTTTTTAACGCTTAGTTTTTGCTTGCTGCTAAGCAGTATTTCTCCAGCTTCTGATCTGGAACGCGAAAAACGTATCGCAGAAAACATTAAAGACAGTATCGTCGTTGGTAACGTACTAAGCTTGCAGGCTAATGGCACCGAATTTATTGGCTTAATAAATAATGAAGGCGGCGAAAAAATTACTGGTAGCGTTATTATTTTGCACGGTATGGGCGCAAACCCTAATGCCCCTCAAATTATCGCTCCCCTGCGTAACCAACTAGCTGAACTTGGCTGGGTAACTATCGCCATACAATTGCCCTTAGCGGCGGCCGATGGGTCTATCGACGATTATTTAGCCTTGATAAAAGAGAGCACCCCCAGAATTCAGACGACGCTAGACTATGTTCAAAAAAACTTCCCTGATCACCCCTGCGCGATTGTCGCTCATAGTTTAGGCGCCGTAATGGCAACTTATTTCCTGTCCACGCAAGAAAAGCCAAGCTGCGCTACCAACGTAATGATTGGTCTGCCTACGCTCGCATCAGATCTACCTGAAGCCAATTCGGTGGAGCTATTAAAAAAAATCAATACTCCAATATTCGATATTTATGGCAGCCAGGATTTAGCTAGTGTTAAAACAATGGCTCCCAGCCGAAAAATGACGATGATGAAAAACAACCCCTTGAGCCGCCAGGTTGAAATACCCGGCGCCGACCATACTTTTACAGGTTTGGACGACACACTTGTTCGTTCAATACACAGCTGGCTTATACACACGTTGAAACAAACCAATCATTAACTTACAAGGAGCCTTATGATCCCTCTAGCTATCAGTTTGCACGTTCTTTCCGCCGTTATTTGGGTTGGCGGCATGTTTTTCGCCTATTTAGTTTTACGCCCGATAGCCGCGATCCAGTTTGAACCGCCTCAAAGACTCACATTATGGTCAAACGTCTTTGCAAAATTTTTCCCCTGGGTATGGGTCTCTGTCGTCTTATTACTGGGCACCGGTTTTTGGCTCATTGCCGTTAAATTTGGCGGCATGAAGAACGTAGGCGCACATATCCACATCATGATGAGCATGGGCATCATCATGGCGCTTATTTTTATGCATTTATTCTTCGCACCCGCGCGTCGATTAACCAAAGCCGTGAGCGAGCATAACTGGGAAGAAGCGGCGAAAAGCCTGGCGAAAATTCGAATGCTAATTGCTATTAACCTGATGTTTGGACTGATCGTTATCGTTGTCGCTACGGCTGGCCGCTACCTTTTTAACCAATAACGAGCAAACTTTAACGCGATGAACACAGAACAAAAAACCGCATCCGTAGACAAAAGCCTACTGACTAATTTAGTCGCCATCGGCATTATTATCGCTAGTTTTTTTTCTCCTCTATACGCTGAAAATATTAAAGCTATTGGAATTTTTGCACTATCCGGCGCTATCACCAACTGGATTGCTATCCATATGCTGTTCGAAAAAGTTCCCTTTTTGTACGGTTCTGGCGTTATTCCAGCGCATTTTGAAGAATTCAAAAGGGGTATTCAACGGCTTATTATGGGGCAGTTTTTTACCCAGGAAAACATTCAACGTTTTTTGCAACGCGAAGAAAACTCCGCGCAAAAATTGTTCGACGTTGAGCCATTACTAAACCGGCTCGATTACGACAAGCTATTCCAGGGCTTGCTGGACGCCATCGCTGAATCATCTTTTGGCAGTATGTTGGCCATGGTTGGCGGGGTCAATGCACTGGCGCCATTAAAAGAACCTTTTTGTAAGAAAATTCGCGCGACCCTTACCGATATGACACAAAGCCCGGCCTTTATCGACGCATTGCACGAAGGCATTAATTCGAGTCAAATCAGTGGCGATCTGGTCGATGATATTGAAGCCATCGTTGAAAAAAGACTCGATGAGCTGACGCCCGATATGGTTAAACAAATTATTCAGCAAATGATCAAAGCGCACCTCGGCTGGCTGGTCGTTTGGGGCGGCGTTTTCGGAGGCCTTATTGGTTTAGGGTTTAGCCTGATCTAGTCTTGGTCGTTCAAGAAACCTTTGTTGTTTCCACGCCGGGCAGAACTACTGTAGAAACAAGCCAACAAATACGCCGCATTGTTCAATCCGGCGGCATCAATGTCGGCCTTTGCCAGGTGTTCTGTCACCATACCAGCGCTTCCCTTATTATTTGCGAAAATGCCGACCCTGATGTACAGCGCGACCTTGAGGTTTACATGGAAAATCTCGTCGTCGATGGCGACCCGCGCTTCGTTCACACGCTCGAAGGCGATGATGATATGCCTGCGCATATCAGAACCATACTCACCAACCCTAATCTATCGGTGCCTATTTCTAATGGCAGCCTTGCGTTGGGAAACTGGCAGGGGATTTTTCTCTGGGAACACCGCCTATCTTCTCAACTCAGAAAAATAACCGTTACATTGCTCGGCTAAGCCTTTGCAAAAAAGCTAACGCCAGAACAAACATTATTCCGCTGCGCTTAGCACTATGGCTACACGCCTGTTTTTGCTGCGTTCCTGTTCATTATCGTTACTCACTAAAGGTCTCGTGTCAGCATAACCTATCGCGCTCAATCGTTGCGGACGAATACCCCTTCCGATTAAATATCGCGTAACGCTTGTCGCGCGCGCTGAGGACAGCTCCCAATTGGATGAATAACGCGGCGTCGAAATGGGCTGATTATCCGTGTGGCCCTCTACTAAAATATGCCAGGGCCGTTGTTTTAACATCACCGCAATTTCATCAAGCACTTGTTCACCAGATAGGCTCAACGTAGCGTCCGCTGGAAAAAATAGAATGCTATCGCTCATGGCCAGCTTAACGAGGTTTTTCTCTTCTATCACTTCTACCCGGTCTTTTAACTGGCTCAGATAAATTTGATCTAAAAAGGCTTTATTGCCCGGCTCTTTTTCAACCGCCACTAATTGCGTTTGCTCTTTTTCAACGACGGCCTGTTTTATCTCTCGCTGCTGATAACTCAACAACAAAACGAATAAAGTCACCATTAGCATTAGCAGATCAATATAACTAACCGCCCATGTATCGTGGTCTTCCTCGTGCAACGGCTCTTCTAAATCTAAAGAAACGGTGGCGCGGCGCTCAGTCGACATGTGAAGCTGCTAACGGTAAAAGTTTTGCAAATCGATGTTTTATAGCTGCCTTAGGTGCTGGCGGACTATCGGCTGGAATACCGTGGGCTTCCAACATATCTCGAATTAGTAAGGGATGTTTCTTCTCATAAATCATCCCCAGCCCTTCGATCAAGGTATTAAGGTGTGATGCGTGTTCGGCCGTTCTACGTTCAAGTTTTATCGCTAAGGGTTTACAAATTAAGTTCGCCACTACTAAGCCATACAAAGTCGTTAATAGGGCAAAGCCCATTGTCGCACCGATTTGCTCTAAACCCACTTCGCCCAGGCCGTATAGCATATGAATCATACCTAATAGGGTACCCAACATGCCGAACGCGGGTGCGTAGCTCGACATAAGCCGCAACATTTGGGATTTTTCCTGATTGACCAATAGCAGCCGCGCGCGTTCTTTACGCATAATCTGATTGATATCGTTTAACGAGCAACGGTCAATTACTAGCTGAATGCCTTTTCTGAGAATAGGTTGTTGCGCCAAGGTGAGCTCTTTTTCCAACAGCGACACTTGTGCAGATCGGTAAAGATGCGCACAGCGTAGTAATTGCTGGAACTCTACACGGCCGTGGAATGCTGCGGCTTGGCGCCCATGGACGATATCGGGTAACTCTCGCAAAAGTTGCAGTACCTTATGCTGCGGCTTACTCAACATCAACGCACACAGGGTACCGCCCAAAACAACTAATAGACCGGGAATATTTATTAGCGCCAGCAGGTGTCCAGGTGAAATCAACGTCACCACTGCCGCTAACAACATCAAAAGAGCTACATTAAAAACTGTTAAAAACCTCATCACTACCCACCCGCTTCCATTAATAGTAATAGGTACTTAGCAATTGATATGCCGTAAAAATATTACTATTTAAAAACAATGAGTTATAGGAAAAAAGATTTCGAAAAGCTGCCGTTTATTTCCGCCTTTAGCTGATGGGCGGCAATATTCTGCCTGGAGGGAAATAAACATCCTCTCTTAAAAAAAGAAAGCCGGGGCAGTGGATTAACCACCCCGACTTTTTCATGTTTCCAAACTCAATTGGCTAAGGCATTTATTTTTTCTTGCCTGGTATCACTTTGCTAATTGCCCACGTGCCATCACCATCATCAATAACAGAATGCTGGATATTAACAAACATTGTGTGAGGATCTTGACCAAAGTAAATACCCGTTCCTTCCGCCTTTGGGTCGGTTAACGAAGCAAATAACCATACACCATCAGCAACGCCATCTTTATTGTCATCTTGTGCAATCCAAATATCAGAGGGAATATTATCTTCAATAATAACTAGCTTGCCATCCGGTGTTTCAGCCAGGTTATCGGGGTTATCAAGACCTGTAACACCAGTGCCTTCAACATCCACATTGACACCAGGTTTAACAAAATCACTTACGATCATTGTTTCTAAATTAATCGCGATCACTCGGCCATCATAATTTTGAATGCCATTCGTATAAGTTCCTTCTGTTACCGCGACGTATAAGGTGTTTTCAATAAGCTCCAAATCTTCTGGACGATTGTATCCTGTTCCACCTGCTTGCGTGCCTGAAGTGCGAGCAGTTAATGGGTCTATTGGTCCTGACCATTCCGCTTGGCCCAAACCTTCCTCATCTGAATTATCTATAACAGTTAAAACATATAACTCGCCTTCGGATAAGTCACCGTAGTTTTTTGGAACGAACTTATAGATCCCACCACCTTCGCCTTCGCGTTGGCCACGAAATTCATCTACAACGTAAACGTTACCTTCGGTATCAATATCAATCCCTTCATGCGCTAAACGCCCTACAGCAGGTCGATCAAAAACAGACGCCTGATTTGGAATACCGTTTTCATCGTACGTAAAAACCACTTCAAACAAACGCCCACCTGTTGTTTCTTCAGCAAAAAGCATGGTTCCCCATGGTGTCCAACGAATACCATCCAGTGCGTCATAAGGGCGATTCGGGGCGCTACTATGAGCACCGATGATCAATGTACTGGCCGCACCCGTTTTTAAATCCACCACCGATATCGCTCCACCAGGAGCAACGCCGCGGACCTCATGCGTACGGAACAAGAAACGCCCAGTATGTGGGCCATTCTCGTTTACCGTATTCATATCATGCCAATCATTATAAAAAGTTTTCTCGTTAGTAACTGGGTCCCTGGTGGTTGGATCTGTATCAATTGCATTGTATACATCCAGATCTTTCTCACCTGAAACCAGTGTTTGCTCAAACCCGTTAGGGATAATCCATGGTTGCGCTGGATCATGTGTTGCGTTATATGCCGACTCGGCAATAGGTGTAAATCCAAATGGGCCGGTATTGCTGCCTTTCCCTGCGCACGCCACACCAGAAATAAGCGCTGTTCCAAACAACGCAATCGTTAAAGCACTATGCATAGCATTCTTTTTCATCATTAAATCCTCTAGTTGAAATTTATTACGTGAATTCTTAAAGAAACCCTAAGTTTGGATAAAACGAAATAGCACTTCCATGTGCAAATTATCCATAATTACTAATCTCCGTTAGCGCTTATCCTGAACAATGATTGTGACAAACGAATGAACTTTAGCAGTCAATTTTATGAACAATCGAGTGGATTTTTTACCTCAAGACACTACCCTACCACCTCGTAAACAGATTAAATTGCTAATGGCTCGATAGGTTATTTTGCGCGCAAAAAAAACCAAGATATCTCTATCTTAGTTTCGGTAAATACTTATGACGAAGTTAGTCGCGGAAATTCTTATATTGTAGAGGAAGCCCCATATCTTCACTCTTCAGCATCGCCATTACTTCCTGTAGATCGTCGCGCTTTTTACCAGTAACGCGAACCTGTTCCTGCTGAATTTGCGCCTGCACCTTGAGCTTTTTATCTTTAATGAGCTTGATGATTTTTTTAGCAGAATCACTATCTAGCCCTTCTTTTATAATCACCTTCTGGCGAACCTTGACACCCGATTGCTCCGATTTTTGCACGTCCATACAGTTAACATCCACGCCGCGTCTGGATAATTTGATTCGGAATATATCCAGCATTTGCCCCAACTGAAAGGTAGATTCGCCAATCAACGTTACTTCATGTTGCGCCTGCTCAAATTCCGCATTCGTACCTTTAAAGTCAAACCGCGTACCTACTTCCTTATTCGCCTGATCCACAGCATTCGTCAGCTCGTGCATATCCACTTCAGACACCACATCAAATGATGGCATAACGCCTCCTAAATTTATTGAGTTGAGTAATTTTATCCATTATAAGTCGGAGGCCAATACAAATTAGCCTTCACGATTGCTTTTTTCTCATATCGCGAATAACGTCATACGCTTCGGTCAACTGCTGGGTTTTTTCCTTCGCTATTTTCATCATTTCATCGGGCAAGCCTTTCGATACGAGCTTATCCGGATGGTGCTGGCTAATCAGACGACGGTAGGCTTTCTTAACTTCCGCATCACTCGCAGACTCTGCGACGCCCAGGATGGCGTAACTGTCTTCCGGTGTTGAACGGTTTTGTTGATGCGATCCACGGCGCTGACCGGCCCCAAGCATTCGTTTAAGCTGCTCGTAAGCAAAGTGTGGAATACCCAGACGTCCGCAAATATGTTGCAACACCTTGTCTTCTGCGTCATCTAAATGCCCATCGGCCAAGGCCGCCTGTATTTGCACCTCGATAAACATACGCACCAAATTCTTTTGGTGCTGACAAGCTTGCTTGAAGTCGTCTAGTTCGGCTTCTAAATCAAAACCTTCCCCCTTACCGCGATTAAACTCTGCAATCGCTTCTTTTTTCATCTCAGCGGACAACTCCATTTGCGCCATCACGCGCTGCGCCATACGTATTTCTTCCTGCGACACCTGCCCATCTGCTTTTGCGATGTGTCCCATCACGGCAAATGTTGATTTAAAGAAGGTTTTCTTTATGCGTTGTTGACGCTCTGGATCAAATGGATTCTGTGTTAGGCCGGTATCAAATTTATGGCCAATATAGAGGCCCAATAGCGCGCCTAACGCGCCAAAAGTCATATAACCAAATACGCCCCCCAGTAATTTTCCTGTCCATCTCATCGTTTCAAACCTTTTTACTTGCAAAATTGTTAATAAAATTAGATCATTAGCAGCTTTTTTCATTACAGCAGAATAATCAAATGACAATCCCAGCTTCTCTTCTAGACGCCAACCTAACCAGCTTACCGCTTATTCACAAGGGTAAAGTACGAGACATCTACGATATTGACGACAAACATATGCTGATTGTCACCACCGATCGTTTGTCTGCTTTTGACGTTATTCTACCCGATCCGATTCCCGGCAAGGGTATTGTACTAAACGAAGTCTCTACGTTCTGGTTCAACAAGCTGTCTCATATTACCCCAAACCAGTTATCCGACTTAACGCTTGATCAGGTACTGGATAACAAGGAAGACTGTAAACGCCTTGAAAAACGCGGCATCATCGTAAAAAAACTCAAGCCCCTGCCAATAGAAGCGATTGTTCGCGGTTACTTAATTGGATCCGGCTGGAAAGATTATCAGAAAACGGGCACCGTTTGCGGTATTCAATTAGCCGAGGGCTTACAGCAAGCCTCTCAACTACCTGAGGCTATTTTCACGCCATCTACTAAAGCAGCCGTCGGCGAACACGACGAAAATATCTCCTACGAGCAAATGGTACCGTTATTGGGTGAGGAACTGGCAAAGCAAGTTCGCGACGTCAGCATTACGCTCTACAAAACGGCCGCTGAATACGCCTTACAGCGCGGCATCATCATTGCCGACACCAAATTCGAATTTGGCCTGGACGATAAGGGCGTTTTGCACCTGATTGACGAAGTGCTAACCCCTGACTCATCGCGCTTTTGGGATGTTAAAGAATACAAGGTTGGCACCAGCCCCGCCAGTTTCGACAAACAAATTGTTAGAGATTACCTGGAAACCTTAGACTGGGATAAAACCGCGCCGGGGCCTTCCCTAAGTGAAGAGGTGGCATTGAAAACGGCTAAAAAATACCTTGAGGCTCAAGCGAAACTTGTAAATTAAACTTTAAGCCTCTTCCGTTAATCTATGCGGAACTTTTAGCAGAAGGTCAGCTTCTAGTTTTGTGATATCTGACACTATAACGGACCGACCCTGCAGCTCACCGCTAAACTGAACGTACTTTTGGTTGAATGCTAAGCCTTGATTTTCTAACAACTCATCACCTGTTAACTGGATCATGGTAGGTACACCCGTTGTTCGAATAGCCAGGTATTTATAACCATGATCATTTGTTAGACTAGGAATAACGACCAACCTGGGGCGTTTTGGCTTAACACTTGATTGAATCCCAAACGCGGTTTCCAGCTCTAACAGAGGAATGCTTTCGTTGTTCCACGTAATCAAGCCAAGCACCCATTCAGCAGCACTTTCAAGCGGCTCGATAATGCGCTCTGGTATTATCTCAACCATCGACGAGTGAGGAAGCAATAAACTGCCTTGTTTCAGTGGCAACAAAATTGAACGAATTATTTCTTTTTTACCCTGCATGAGCAGCCCCCATTAATCCATTAATACTTGCTATCAGCGCAGCACTGTCGAATGGTTTACCAAAGTAGTCATTAACACCAATCTCTTGCGCGTGATTTTTATGTTTTTCACCCGTTCTCGATGTCACCATTACAATTGGACAGTCTTTTATTTCAGCCGTTCGTCGTATATGGCGAGCTAATTCAAAACCATCCATTCTTGGCATTTCAACATCCAACAAGAAGCCATCTGGAGTAACCACATCAAGTTTTTCTACGGCTTCCAAACCATCACGGGCTTCAAGCACTCTATAACCCGCACGTCGCAATAGTTTAGTAGCCACTTTTCTAAACGTTATCGAATCATCCACAACCATAATCATTGGTGCTTCGTCTTTAACATTAGACTTATCTTCTACAAAACGCTGCTCTTTAGGCTTACCTAGCTCAACTAACGTAGGTAAATCGAGCAGTAAAGTTACGTCCCCTTGACTAGATATTGTCGAACCAGACAACCATGGAATAAGGTCCATATGTAAGCTTAATGGTTTCACCACCACTTCTTTATTACCTAGTAATTGATCAACCACGACCGCATACCGTTCTTGCCTTGAGTTGACAAGTAAAACATGCCCCCAACGGCTTTCGGTTTCCATTATTTCCCCACTGCCCTCACCAAGCAGTTCTGACAAATTATGCATATGATACCGTTTACCTGCGTTCATCAGGTGAGGCTTATCTGATTGCAAGGCGTCACGAAGGGTGTCAATTGGTACACGCACAACAGTTTCTACAAAATTATTTGGCACGGCATAAGTGACTCCACTGGCTTCAACCATTAACGCCATATTGATCGCCATTGTGTAAGGGAACACTAAGTGGAAAGAAGCACCTTTGCCTGTTTCACTGTTTATTGTAAGCGCACCACCAATCGATCTAACGGCATCATTCACAATGTCCATACCGATACCTCTTCCGGCCAACTTTGATACTTCATCCTGCGTTGAGAACCCTGGCTGCAATATCAGCTGCATTAAATCGTGTTCGGAATATTGCTTATTTTCGCCTATCAAGCCTAACTTTATCCCTTTTTGCTTGATCTTATGGACATCTAAACCCCGTCCATCATCCGATATCTTCAGGTGAATATCAGATCCCTCGCGAGTTAAACGAATATTAATCAAGCCCGTTTGATCTTTTTTCGCAAGCTGCCTTTCTTCAGCTGGCTCAATGGCGTGCGCTAACGCGTTTCTAATAATATGCTCGATAGAGGCTTGAAGCTCAGTCAGAATAAAACGATCTATCTCTGTCTCTGCGCCATGCACCACCAATTTAACGTTCTTGTTAAGTTCGCCAGAAACTTGCCGTACCAAGCGTTCAAAACGTGGAACAAAACGCCCAAAGTCAACCATTCTTGTTTTAAGTAAGTCGACTAACAATGTATCCGTTTGTTTGCTCTCCTTAAATAGCAACTGAGACAGTTCGTTATCTGACTCTAGAAGTGCCTCTCTGATGACTTCTAGATCAGAAATACTTTCAAGAAGAGAACGCGAAATCTGCTGTACCTGGGTATACCTGTCCAACTCAAGCGGATCAAACTCAGTTTTAGCTGACAACTCATCAACCTTAAATAACACCTGAGCTTCTGTTTCAATTTCAAGCTTTCTTAATTGTTGTCGCAAACGATCAATCGTCAAGGTTAATTCTTTTAGCTGAAACTGCCTTTCTTTATGCTTTTCAGTTAATTGACTTTGTCGTACATTCACCTCACCCACGTCTGCAATTAATCGGGTCAATAATTTATTAGAAATTTTGACCGTTTCTTCATCACCTTTGTTTAATGCTTTCTTGGGTTTGATAATGGCTGCTGGCGTAACGGGGCGTACTCCTTCAACTTTGCCTACAACTCTGAGAGTGACACCTTCTGCTATCGTTGGTGATATATCTGCTATCTCTGTTTTATTGGCGTAAGCAAACTGTTTAATCTTATTTAATAGCTTTGCATAATAGTTAGCATCATTTCTTAAAGCCTCATCTTGAAGCCCAACCGTCAGAGCATCCGACAAAACTAATAGTTGTTTAAGCAGGGCTAAGGTAAACACCTCTTTTGTTTCTTGATTTTTTTCAAGCAATGACTCAATTTCGTGTACCACTGAAGCAAAATCATCAAAACCAACTAAAGCCGAACTGCCTTTCAAGGTATGCAAAACATGCAAAATTTTATCCAGCGGGGATATATCGTCAATTTTTTCTGACCATACATTTAGACATTGGCTCAACTCATCCAATAATTCCTGACCCTCTTCAATAAAGAAGCCCTGCATTTCACTATCATCCAAGTCATCCTGAGCAGCCATCATTTCAGCAGGCTCTACCTTTTGCTCTGATTCAACCTTGCTAGCAACTGGCTCATTAACTGGAAGCAAATCTACTTCTTGACTCTCTTCGCTGACATTGGGCTGCTCATCAGACTTATCATCTACATCAATTAGCGGCTCAAACTGTTCCTTTCCTTTAGCCGACTCTATCCAGGCAACAGTGTCCAGAGCCCCAGCCGCAAAGGTTTCGTCTGTCTCATCGTCCGAGCTATCAACTGATGGCGACGTACTTTCCTCAACTTCATCAAAAACGTAATAATCCGCTTCTCCATCCAATCGTTGTTTTAAGTCTGTATTCGCTTGGACAATTTGATCGTGTAATGCTTGGCTATCATGCACCTCACCGTGTTGCACATTGCCCAGTGAGTTAACCTGCAGCTGGGTTATCGACAAATAGTCCTTTAAAATTGGTTCGAAAATAGCCATATCATATTCGACCTCGCTCTCATGCAAATCTCTAACAAAACTGCATAGCACACCCGTTAGTTTTTCTATCTCTGCAAAGTGAGACATGGAAGCACTACCCTCTATAGTATGTAGCGCTCTAAATAAACGCTCGCTCACACGTGCGATATCATGACTTGCATGCGTATCAATATAGTGCTGAACGGATGATAAATGTGTCGCTGCTTCAGAAGAAAAAATCTCGTAAAGCTCTTGATCAAAACTGTCTTCTTTAGGCTCAATGCCTCCATCGGCAACGGCTGTCACATTGCCTTTTAAAGTATTGCTTTGTTCCTTGGGCTTAATAAATGATAAATCTACGGCTGCGCCACTTTCGATGGCTTTTGCTGCTACGATAATATCGTTCATATCACTCAAGCCAGGGCGTTGCCCGCTAATTTGATCAACCCAATCAGGCAAACAATTTGAAAAATATTCCACTAACGTGAGCGTTTCTTCATTCGTTTCTTTACTTTCTTCAATTAGCTTATTAAGCAGACTTTCTATTGCCCAAGCCGTTTCTGATAAAAATTCAACTTTGGCTAAACGCCCACTACCTTTAAGCGTATGAAAAGCACGCCGTACGTCTTGCATGACGTCCAGGTCATCTAAAGAGTTTTTCCACTGTGCCAGGTCTCTCTTTAACTCTTGACTAATTTCGCCCGCTTCTTCTATAAATATTTCTAAGATTTCCTGCTCATCGTCGTTATCATTTCCCTCATCAACCAGCTGCAATGATATGGCCTGAGGTTTCGGCGGTGACCCCGCTACTTCACCTCGTGCAATAGCATCTACCCGAGCCAACAAATAGTTCGCCGCAATTTCTGCTATGTCCACAGGGTTAGTGTCGACTGAGATGCCCGCTAACATATCTTCCAAAGCCATCTCAATGGTCGAAATAATATCCGCGAGAGACAGCACATCCTTTTCCTCTACCCGATACAATTCGTCATCGATCACAGCATTAATAAAATCACGTCCAGATGATGCCAGGCTTGCTAACTTTTCGAGCTCTATGAAATGGCATGCCGCTTGCACATGGTCCAGAAGTTTACGTACCTCTAGCCAATTTACGCCACTTTCGTTATCTACAGTGTCAGTAATAACCTCTTTTATTTGCTGCAGTTCTTCTAACGTTGTTTTGACAGTGGCTTCAACTAACGATACTTCCTCATCTTGTTCGCCCCGGTCTTGTTGGTCCTGCTCGTGGTGGGCCTCAAGATCAACATCAAAGTCGCTTTCAATATCTTTTAACGCTGCGTCTATTGATATCCAGTCTTCAGCTAATTTGAGCATCTGCGGCTCAAGAACTTCATCCGAGCCATAGACACTAAATGTTAAGCGGCGAATAAAGTCAGCCATATCAAATGACAGTTCTTGCTCCCCTGCCAGGGATAACGTTTGCGACCAACCTTCTGCAGCCTGAATAAATTGGTCGATTTCACCTGCTGGTGGTTTTTCTCTTTCGACTATATCTTCAAACCAGTGCCGGATTTTTTTAAATTCACCCCTTATCGCCACTACCAATGAACCTACTGCGCGAATAGAGTGTATCGACTTAGCCTCGTCACCTGCAAATGACAATTTTGACTTAAGTGCGTATGCCTCTTGTAACTCGCATACTGTTTTGTTCTCTGAATTTATTGTTGCAACAAAATATAACGATTGCCGCACTAAACCCAAGGGCAAGGCTTTTGCTAAATTTACTTCGCCCGCTTCCGCTAAACGTTTGATTTGTTTTTCTGCCCGCCCAACGAGTCTTTTAATTTCATTTTCGTCTAATAAATCTCCACTTAACAAGCTTTCCATCATTGCCATATTAGACAAGAAATACAACCTTGTTAGCTCTGTCGTAGAGAATTCAGCTAAGGCTTGAAATGAGTCTGCCAAGTCGCTTAACGCATTCACACGGTCTTTATTTTGAAACCATTGCAATAATTTTTGTGTGTAAACTGGGTGCGTTTCTACAGCCAGCTCAACCAGCTTTTGATCATTAGTCCCTTTTTCAATAACAATACTGACACCCGAAAGGTCTATACCAAACAACAGTGATCTTTGTATTGTTGACTCACCCCGCTGCTTACGAAGGCTGTTAATAAAATCTTTGATAGATAAGCTGTCTACGGTTAGGTCGTGACAAAGGTTTTCTATATGATCAATTACAAGCACAACACCCTGCATTAACTCATCAACTGACTGTAGCTCCTGTTTGTCTCGACCATTTAAGCGTATAAAGTTTGCCGATTTTGAAAGCTCCGCACATAAGATTGATCCCACATCATCATTCGCTATTTCCAGATTATTAGCTAATGCCTGAATAGATTCTTCAAATTTTTCTACAATGGCCGCATCAAAATTGGATTGAACCGCTTCTAATTGTTTCCTGGCCTGCTTTAAAGACAATAGAAGTTCTTTTTTTAACCACTTTATGGCTGAGAATTGTGTGTTATTTTGCATTGCTTTCTCGACCTTAATTCAACGCTGATGATCGTTCAACTCCAGGCAATGTAAAGCCAGCGACCGAGCCCTTTAGTGCTACAGACAAATGAGACAGTTTTTCAATTAATGATGCCGTTTCACGCGCCTCTTCTGCAGACTTAGAAGTACTCGTGTTCACTGTTTTCATCGCTTCACTAATTTCATTCGTTCTTTCAGATTGAATACTGGCCTGCTTTGACAGTGTCGAGATATTTTCAGCTAATGTTACCGATGTTTCTTCAATTTGCGTCAATACTTCACCCGCCGTATGAATACTATCTGAACCAGACACCACTTCTGATGTACTTAACTCCATTGACTGTATAGCCTCACTTGTATCAGCCTGAATGGTTTTTATTAGGCCATCAATTTGATGAGTCGCCTGACTTGATCGTTCAGCCAGTCGCTGCACTTCGTCGGCAACCACAGCAAAACCCCGTCCGGCCTCACCAGCCATTGCGGCTTGCATTGCAGCGTTTAAGGCCAATAAATTGGTTTGATCAGCAATATCACTAATAATTTCTACAATATCACCAATTTCTTGCGAGCTTTCACCCAACCTCTTGATGCGTTTAGAGGTTTCTTGGATTTGCTCACGTACATTATTCATCGACTGAACGGATCGCTTTACAACGATGGCACCTTCCGAAGCGGCTTCTGCCGAACTTTTTGCCAAGCCTGAGGCCTTCTCTGCGTTTTCCGCCATTAGATGAACATCAGCCGCCACCTCAGAAACTGTACCACTGGCAATCGAAATTCGTTTTTCATTCTCATCATTTGTCGTCGATAATGAGCGTGTCAATATTTCAGTTTTATTTGCCGTTTCAGTTACTTGTTCAGCCGAGCTTTGAATCGTGGATACGAGCGCCCTAAGCTCTTCCACTGTGTAGTTAATTGAGTCGGCAATCGCACCGGTAGCATCCTCAGAAACATGAACCTCTTTTGATAAGTCGCCATCCGCAAGGCTTGAAATATCATCTAACAAGCTCATAATCGCATCCTGATTCTTCATAAATGCTGCTTGTGCCTCATTTTCTTTTTTACGACTTGCTCTAATCATGCCGTTCCCCATCAGGATGAAAAGCAATAACGTAGTCACACCTAAAGCCGTCGTTAACCTATGGTCAATATGCCATTTAAATAAAGACGGATGCACCTCACTTCGTTCAACCACTGCCTTAATTTTATCTAAATCTTCTTGCAACGCCCTATTAGAGTAGACAGCACTATTAATTTCTTGCACTAAAAAAAGTGAGTTATTATCTGCGTCTCCTTTTACTTGATCAAGCCTCTGATAAACACTCATTGCTTTAGCTAGTAGACTAGACGTTAAGGCTGAAAAACGCTCAGGTAATGGTGGCAGGCTTGTTGCCACGTTGCCATTCGCAAACTTCTCAGCTAACGTTTTCATATAGTGGGCTTTATCCACCAATTCCGTCATAATTCTAGCCTGTCCGTTTGACACATCAATTGCCAACGGTATTATCGTCTGCGAAGTAATCCCAATTTGATAAGTTGCATCCAAATACTCCTTATCATGCTTCTCCAATTTATTGATATATATAAATGAAGCAATTGTTCCCACAATGAATATTGCCATTAGCACACCGTATATAACTAGCGCTGAAACTTTTAATGCGTTTTTGTTTTCCATGTGATTACGCCCATCCTTTTTATTAATAAGTTAGTGTTAAAAAATCGGTTTGACTCAAAAGATTCTTTAAATCAAAAAAATGTGTTTTTTTACCGTGTATATCCACCCATTGGCTGGCTGTTGTTTTCTGCCAGCCAAACTCACTCAACTCGTTATGGCTCCCTTCATGTATTTTAGTCACGTAGGAAACAGCCGACACGTTGGATACCAATAAGCCAAAAACAAGCTGTTCATGCCTAACAATCATCAAGCGACTGTTTTTATCGATAGTTGATGCTGTTTGATTATTTAATATCGCCAGGTCAATAATGGGAACCACTTCGCCACGAAGTTCAATCACGCCTAATGCCCATGCCTGAGAACGTGGCAACGCTTGAGGCTTCTTATATAGGATCGTTTCTACCGCCACACCTACTTCAACAGCAAAGCTAGTCCCTGCCACCTCAAGTTGTACGATACTTATTCCAGCATGGTCTTTGCTAACATCCTTTAGCTTGGCCCGTTTTTTTGAATATTCGTCATCAAGCGTACAAATCAGATGGAACGGATTAATTTGTTTTACTAATGCACTCATTGCTATGCTACCAAGCGACTAATTGTGTTGAGCAATAATGACTCATCAATTGGTTTGAACAGATAATCCTTCGCACCTTGTTTTTCTGCCCACAATTTGTCTGTAGGCATGGTCTTATTACTTAATATAACAACAGGAATATCTTTCGTTTCTAGGTCTTTGGTCAAACTTCGCGTTGCCTTAAAGCCATTTAAATTTGGCATCACAATATCCATAAGAATAAGATCTGGCTTCTCTGCCTTAGCCACCTGAATACCTTCTTCTCCATCACTAGCCGTTATAAACTCATATCCATTGTTTTTTAAAATCTTAGTGATGATATACAACTCTGTCGGTGAATCATCAATAACTAAAATACGCGGCATAATTTCCCCCTATTGTTTAATTGGTAGCTAGTTTTTGTTGGGTATTGAATCGTTGAATGGTTTCTAACAGACTGGCTTTGGTAAAAGGTTTTGTTAGATAATCGTCTGCACCGACTACACGCCCTTTTGCTTTATCAAACAAACCACTTTTACTAGATAGCATTAAAACTGGTATCGCTTTATAACGGTGATTTCGTTTGATTAAAGCGCAAGTTTGGTAACCGTCTAATCGCGGCATGGTAATATCAACAAATATGATATCGGGGAGGTGTTCGGATATCTTAGACAAAGCCTCATAGCCATCCACGGCCAAAATCACTTCATGCCCTGATTCTTTCATGTACAACTCAACAGATTTTCTTATCGTTTTACTATCGTCAATTAACATAATTTTCATAATGAAGACCAATATCCATTCCATTCTTTAATAAACAACCGAGTACTTTCTCAAGGCTCGATCAGAAATTAATTTAATACTAGTACATTTTTTAAAAACCCCCTGTTTTAATTTTCTATTTGTGACAGAGGTCTCAGTTTTAATTATTATCAAAAGGTTTTTATCGAGCATAAAAAAGGGCGCTAATGCGCCCTTTTTAGTCCCACTATGAAATAGTGATTATTTATTAGTAAACTCAGGATAGGCTTCCAGGCCACACTCACTAAGATCAACGCCTTCATACTCTTCTTCAGCAGAAACGCGAATACCAATAATCATCTTCAACACACCCCAAACAATCAGGCTCGTTACAAATACCCAACCGAAGATGGTTGCTGCACCGATCAATTGACCTGAGAAGCTAACGCCATCGTTAGTCAGTGGTACGAGTAATAGACCTAGCAAACCACAGGTACCGTGTACTGAAATCGCACCTACTGGATCATCAATTCGCATTTTGTCCAGAGCTATGATTGACAGCACGACTAACACACCACCGGTTGCACCGAATAAGGTCGCTTGAAGCGCGGTAGGAGTTGAAGGTTCTGCAGTAATCGCTACGAGGCCAGCCAATGCACCATTCAATAACATGGTTAAATCAGCTTTACCAAACATCAAACGGGCCACTATTAATGCCGCCATAGCACCACCTGCTGCCGCTGCATTGGTATTTAAAAATACCATTGCCACAGAGTTCGCGCTGGCAATATCACCTAATTTAAGAACTGAGCCACCGTTAAAACCAAACCAGCCCATCCATAGAATAAAGGTACCGAGTGTTGCTAATGGTAAGTTTGCACCAACGATTGGATTTATTTCGCCGTTCGCGCCGTATTTACCTTTACGTGCGCCGAGCAATAACACACCAGCTAACGCAGCCGACGCACCAGCCATATGCACAATGCCTGAACCAGCAAAATCTGAAAAGCCAAGGTCACCTAAGTTGTACATGCCGAAAACGTCATCGCCATTCCAGGTCCACGCGCCTTCCATAGGATAGATAACACCCGTCATCACGACTGTAAACGCCAGAAAAGCCCATAACTTCATACGTTCAGCTACAGCGCCTGATACGATTGACATTGCCGTTGCAACAAACACCACCTGAAAGAAAAAGTCAGAAGCATTTGAATAAACAGCACCACCATCAAAACCCGCTTCTTTAGATTCAGCCAGCACAGTCGCCGTTAAGGCTTCCGCTGTTGCCGCTCCATCAAGCTCAATTCCGCTCAACATAGCACCGCCACCATACATAATTTCATAGCCGTACACTAAATACATAATGCAGGAAATAGAGTACAGAGCGACGTTCTTAGTTAAAATTTCAGCTGTGTTTTTCGAGCGAACAAGCCCGGCCTCTAGCATTGAAAAGCCAGCCGCCATCCACATAACGAGTGCGCCACACATTAAGAAATAAAATGTATCCAGCGCATATTGTAATTCTAGTATTTGATCCACGTTTAGATCCTCCAAGTATTAAAAAATTACAGCGCTTCAGCGCCAGTTTCACCCGTACGGATACGGACAACTTTTTCCAGTTCGGTAACGAAAATTTTGCCGTCACCAATCTTCCCCGTATTCGCCGCTTTAATAATCGCATCAACCGCCTGTTCTAGCTGATCATCAGACAAGGCAATTTCAACTTTTACTTTTGGTAAAAAATCCACAACATACTCAGAACCACGGTAAAGTTCGGTGTGTCCCTTTTGGCGACCAAAACCTTTGACTTCAGTCACGGTAATTCCCGATACACCCATATCAGATAGCGCTTCACGCACATCATCCAACTTAAAAGGCTTTAATATTGCTGTTACTAATTTCATTATTATTCCTCGCTTCTTTTAAAGTGTCTTATTGACGTGGATTATAATGCATACGGCATGCCAACTATAAAAAATCTTTTAAATTCAAATACTTGAAATAATTATGCTTTTATATATCTAGCTAAAAACCTTCTCTCGCACCATTTTGGTGCCGTTAGTCGGGCCCAGCAATTTAATTCAATATTTTATTTCGCGCATAAAAAAACACCCCTCAAAGAGGGGCGTTTTTAAAACGATTAACCCTTTAACTTATGCGTACTTAAAGCATAAGTTACGTCAATATAACTTTATAAAGACTTAGATACGGTCAAGACAAAAGCTGCGTCATCAGCTGCTCCACGAGCACTTCCAGCAGCATTTGAATTAGTATCAACGTCTGTATACGCTGCTTCCCAATCAACTCCAAACATGCTTGTAGATGCCGCTAATTTCCAATCCCAGTAATCATCTTTACCTTCTTTCCAATCATAGTAACCAACGTGAGCAGCAAATGCGACACCGTTATATTCACCAAGATCTAAACCAAGGTCTGAATAATTGCCGTAATTTGTATCACCGAGGTCTTCACTGCCTAGATCAACACCAAAGTACTGTGTTAGCTTTGCAGGGCCAAATGATAAACCAACATAGACCTCATCGTAATTAGAACCCGTTTCACCTGTAGGATATCCATAGTGGATAACACCAAGGTCAACACCAACACCATTCACTTCTGTTGCCCAACCAGCATAAAGATCTAATTCCATACTAGCATTCGTACTATCACCAAAATCTACGTTTGAACCCCAAGCACCGGCATATACACCATTACCGAAGTCAGCATCAAAGCCACCTTGTATAGCTGGTGAACCGTCGGTTTGTGACATACCACGGAAGATATAATCTGTTGTTAAAGCAACGTTACCAGATAACTCTATAGCGCTCGCTGCGCCTGAAGCTGCTAATAATCCTACAATTGCTGTTGTTTTTAATAATTTCATTTTTAACTCCTTAGTTTTTAAAGTTATGATACGTTTTGCATTACAAATAGTTGCGATGCAATTACAATAATCACGATGAAATAATAGCATGTTTTTGTTTTTTTGAAATATTTTTTATGTAAAAAAACAACAATATTGCACTAATTACAAGCGAATTTATATATTATTGCACCATGCTAGTGCGTTTTAATTAAATACGTACTTTACGGCCTTTGAATCATTATTAAATCCATACTTATTATGATCAACACCCATACTATAGAAGATCTCGTGAATTCCTTAACTAGCCAGCTCCCATCCGGTTTAAGCGATCTTAAAAAGGAAACAGAAAATAACGTCCGAGCTATTTTGCAGCAGCAATTTACTAAATTGGATTTGGTAACGCGTGAAGAATTTGACGTGCAAAGTGCCGTGCTAGCAAGGACTCGTGCGAAATTAGAGGCGCTTGAAAAAACAATTGCCGATCTATCTGTTGCTAAAAAATAACTAAGCCAGCCCTAATGGGCACAAGGAAAGGATTCCATGTCTCTCGCTACTATTTACACACGCAGCTCCTCCGGCATAAACGCGCCTTTAGTCACCGTTGAGGCGCACCTCGCCAACGGCTTGCCCAGCCTGTCTATTGTTGGCTTGCCTGAAGCCGCTGTAAAAGAAAGCAAGGACCGCGTTCGCAGCGCTATTATCAATTGCCAATTTGAGTTCCCTACCAAACGAATTACTATTAACCTGGCACCAGCAGACCTTCCTAAAGAAGGCGGTCGATTTGATTTACCCATTGCATTAAGCATTCTTGCCGCCTCGGGACAAATCCCAAATACAACGCTAATGAACCATGAGTTTCTTGGCGAACTATCTCTAGGTGGCGAGCTACGCCCCATTGCGGGGACATTACCAGCCGCCATAGCGTGCCATACCGACAAACGGATTCTTTGCTTGCCCGTGCAAAACCAGCAGGAGGCCTCACTTATTTCGGGCGTAGAAATTATAGGCGTCCATCACCTATTGCATATTTGCGCGCACCTTCGCGGCCAAAAGACTATTGAAGCCTTTAGCCGAGCAGAACACAGCACTTTAAAAACGCCTGCTCTAGCCGATTTTGCTGATGTTCACGGGCAGCACCATACTAAACGCGCATTAGAAATTGCCGCCGTTGGCAGGCACAGCTTACTAATGTTAGGCCCACCCGGTACCGGCAAGTCGATGTTGGCCTCTCGGCTGCCGGGCATTTTACCCACGCTTAGCGAGCAAGAAGCCATCGAGTCCGCATCCATCTATTCAATTAGCCAACACCCTATTAATATTGATCATTGGCGAGTGCCACCTTATAGATCGCCGCACCACACTGCTTCTGCTGTTGCGCTGGTTGGCGGGGGTAGTCATCCAAAACCCGGTGAAGTGTCGCTGGCTCATAACGGCGTTTTATTTTTAGACGAGCTACCCGAGTTTGATCGAAAAGTATTAGAGGTGCTGCGTGAACCTATCGAAAATGGAAAAATATCTATTTCCCGCGCCAACCACCAAACAGAATTTCCCGCTCGGTTCCAGCTTATCGCCGCGATGAACCCGTGCCCTTGTGGTTACCTGGCTGATCCCTCGCAACGATGCCGCTGTACGTCGGTTCAGATTACACGTTATCGAAACAAAATATCTGGCCCACTGCTCGACAGAATAGAAATGCACATTGAAGTACCGCGAATTTCCAGTAAGCTCTTGAGGACAGGCATCCAAGGGGGAGAGGAAAACAGCGCCACCATTGCTGCACGTGTTAAAGCTGCACAACAACAGGCCTTAGAAAGGCAAGGCACAGCCAATCACTTATTAACCATCCCGCAAATCAAAAAACATTGCGCGATCAGCGATGACGACCATACCTTACTAGAGCACGCTATTGAAAAGTTAGGCCTATCGCACCGCGCTTATCACCGTATTTTAAAGGTCTCAAGAACTATCGCCGATATGGATCATCAACATTCCATCCAACGCCACCATTTAACCGAAGCCCTCAGTTATCGTCGAATGGATAAACGAATTACATAAGACCGTTCAGCTTTTAAATTAACGAATTGATACCTGTAAAAAAAGGTAAAATTCTTCTTTGCATTCAACCCATTCATTCGCTGTGCCTAAACTTAACCCTGAGCAACAAAAAGCCGTTTTAATCGCGGACAAACCACTATTGGTCATCGCAGGCGCGGGCAGCGGTAAAACCCGCGTTATCACTGAAAAAATATCACACCTGCTGGACAAAGGAATAGAGGCCAAACATATCACCGCCGTGACCTTTACCAATAAAGCAGCAAAAGAAATGCGATCAAGGGTCGAAAAGATTTGTTCTGCGAAAACGTCCAAACACGTTCGTATATCGACTTTTCATTCTCTCGGTCTGGATATTATTCGCAAAGAACATCAATCGCTCGGCTTGAAAAAAAATATTAGCATTTTAGACGAACAGGATAAACTTAAAGTCCTGCAGGACATTCTTGAAAATAGCCAGCATCAACTGGATAAGGCGCAGATAAAACCTCTGGCCTGGCAAATATCTGGCTGGAAAAACCAGGCTGTTTTACCGCCGCAGGCGATGTCTATGGCGGAAGATAAACAACAGCAATTTGCCGCTGCTTTGTATGAACAGTATCAGCAATATAATCAGGTTTGTAATTCCGTTGACTTTGACGACCTGATACTCGCGCCGCTAAAACTATTCAAAGAAAACCCAGAAATTTTAGAGCGCTGGCGCAATAACACCCGCTATCTATTGCTCGACGAATATCAGGACACCAACACCACGCAATACGAATTATTTAAATTCCTCGTCGGCCCTCTCGGTCAATTTACCGTGGTGGGTGACGACGACCAATCTATTTATGCATGGCGAGGCGCAAACCCAGAAAACTTATTTCAATTAAAAAAGGACTTTCCTCGCCTGGAAATCATCAAGCTCGAGCAAAACTATCGATCTAGCCAACGCATTTTAAAATCGGCCAATCAGCTCATCAGTAACAACCCGCATCTATACGAAAAAAAGCTTTGGAGTGATATTCATGGTGATGAAAAAATCAGCGTCATTAAATGCAAGGACGAGTTTTCCGAAGCCCAACAAATAGCCGCTGAAATTTCACGCACAAAATTCAAACACCGCGCGAACAACGCCGATTTTGCCATTCTCTACCGCAGCAACCACCAGGCTAGGCTACTAGAAAAAAGCTTACGCGAGCTGTCGTTGCCGTACGTCATCAGTGGTGGCACTTCCTTTTTTTCGCAAACCGAAATCAAAGACGTTTTAAGCTACATCAAGCTACTCATAAACCCCGATGATAACAGTGCTTTTTTGCGTATTATCAACACCCCTCGGCGTGAAATAGGCACCTCAACGGTTGAAAAACTAGCCCATTACGCGAACGAGCGACACTGCAGCTTATTCGACGCCTGCTTTGAAATGGGGCTTGAACATCAATTAAACGAGCGCAGCTACAAAAAAATACGCTCATTTTGTGACTGGATCGTTAGCCTGTCGGACAGAACACAACAAGAAGATCCGATTGCCATCCTTCACGAATTGATTCAGCACATCGACTATTACGACTGGATAAAAGCTCACGCCAATAGCGATAAGCAAGCCGAACGAAGAATAGACAACGTGCTTGAACTGATTAAATGGATTGATAATAGCGCTAAAAAATCGCAAGAAGAACGTACCCTTGGCGACATCGTCTCGCGGATGATGCTATTGGATAGCCTGGAACGAAATGAGGACGAAGAAAAAACCGATCAAATTAAATTGATGACACTGCACGCCGCCAAGGGGCTTGAGTTTCCTTACGTCTATCTGATAGGCATGGAAGAAGGTATATTGCCGCACCAAAATAGCATCGATTCCGAACAGATAGAAGAAGAACGGCGACTCGCTTACGTGGGCATCACAAGAGCACAGAAACAGCTTACCTTCAGTTATTGCTCGCAACGAAAAAAATACGGCGATATTAGCTCAACCGAACCGAGTCGTTTTTTAACCGAGCTACCCGTTGAAGATTTAGACTGGGCCGTCGTTAATAAGAAAAACCCAGAAGAACAAAAGAAAAAAGGCCAGGAAAGCCTGGCCTTTATGAAGAGTTTATTACAATAAGATTGTTACGCGGGCATCATACGAAGCGTATAGACAACTATCCGTGCAACAATCTCAATCTCGCTTATTGGCTTTTTGCTAGCATAAAGCCTATCGCCGCCTTCACCTCATCATCGGACAACTGAGATGAACCGCCACGAGGTGGCATACCCTTAAAGCCTTTGGTTGCGTGTTCAAATAACACGTCTTCGCCCTGTGCAATGCGCGGAGCCCATGCCGCAAGATCACCCGTTTTAGGCGCGCCAGCAACGCCCGTTGAATGACAGGCTAAACAAGCCGTATTGTACACCTGCTCTGCAGACATTGGGCCAGAAGCCACTACCGGCGCCGCTTCGAGTTTAGGCGTTGCCTTTTTTGCCTCTTCGGCGGTCGTCGCAACAACACCTAATGGCTTAATTCTATCGAGAACTTTCTTTTCTTGCCAGGCGGCATTATCAGAAGATTCGCCATCAATTAGGCCAGTAGCAATAATAGAAATAATAATCGCGATTCCCGCTAAAACAGCAATAACGAGGCCAATACTATTAAAAATTTTCTTATCTTCGCTCACCCTTAGACTCCATATTTTGATATTTCCTGTGCATTATAAACCCTACAATAGAAAGCCGAAATAAAAACCCTTTGTTAATGTACAACCAATGCCAGTTAACAATATGCCATTGATATTATCGCGCTATAATACGCCCTGAAAATCAAAAAGCGCTCGTAGCTCAGCTGGATAGAGTGTCGGCTTCCGAAGCCGAAGGTCGTGGGTTCGACTCCCGCCGAGCGCACCATTAAAAACCCAAGACCCCATCCTGGCGACTACCGCTAATAAATAATAGCTCTAATCGACCTTTGTATTCGATTGCAGTCTACAAAAAATTACAGCCTAAGGTTTATCAATTAGCTTTAATCAAAATAGCCGGCGTACTCCAATGCAATACCTGAGTTCGGGGGCTTCGATATCTTTTTACCCAAAAAAAAGGCCGACTAAATAGCCGGCCTTCATTTTATTTAACGCCTAATAATTAACTTTCATCGGCGGTTATATTAGAAGCCCCAAGCAGCGTCTGTAATGCACCAATATCATTTACTGCCCCTGTTCCAATCCCTTGAAGAGTAACACTTCCACCATTATTTAAGCTAATGGTGATATCGCCACTAGCACCACTGTCACTAATCGCATTAATTGCATCATTCAAATTAAATTGACTATTGCCATCTAGATCCAAAACATCAATAAAGTTGAGTTTATCATTCCCTGCTTCGAAGTCTTTAATTGTGTCATTACCTGAATTAGCTGCCAAACTAAACAAGAAGGCGTCTTTACCTGAACCACCTGTCATTTCGTCATCACCATAACCGCCAATCAGTAGGTCATCACCACCATTGCCAAAGAGGATGTCATTACCACCCCGTCCGAGAAGGTAATCAGTATTATTGGTACCATTCAGCATGTTATTAAGATCATCACCCTCGAGAGTAGCACCGGCTGGATACAGGTTAACGTCAAGAGAACCCGTTATACTATCGCCATCGCCATCAGTTCCAATAATGTTGTAGTCTAATTCTATTGGCAAACCATCACTTTGAAGACCATAACTAAATACACCAAGCTTAATATTGCCAGCATCAACTCCAACCTGTATAGCACTAAAGTCATCAGCAGTCTGAACTTGATAAATCCACCCCTCTTTTAAGCCATCAATGGTCGCAATACCGTCTTCTATATTGATGTTCACATTGCTAGTTTGGTCAGTAGCTGTCCCATTTTGAACTTCAGCAAGCGTTCCAGAATAGACTTTGACACTCGTAATTCCAATAGGCGACTCGCCATGAGTATCACCAAAAAATACATTATCAGCATCAGCAAGTATCGCAGAAACAGTAATGTTTGCGGAATCAGTACCGGCAGTCGTCTTTTGAATCTGTTGAGTAAAGGCTCTAGTTAGATTATGCGTCCCATCGTATGTATAAGCTGTATTACCTCCATGACCGCTCACGTCACCATTTGTAAAGTCAAAACGTATTGTCTCATCGACAGTAATCGCATTTTGCGTACCAATACCAATTGAGTGACTGTTAGTATTGATTGTTTTACCAGTAGCCGTTGTCATCACGACATCTTGAGTTGTACCGTCAAGATTAGAGATAACTTTTGATACCACGTTACCACCACCAATGCTCGTCAAGTCTGTCGCGGTAACAGCAGTATCATTATTAATAATACCTTCCGAGTGCACGCTATACGTTTGGCCATCGGCACTTAGCTGGATAAAAAATTTCGGAGCATCGGTTGTATTTAAGGTGCCATGATCATTTTTAGTCACAAATTGAAGTTGCGTACCATCTTCTGAAAAATTGATGAACAAAGCCTCACCTGTGCCGTTAAAAGTTAGCTCATTACCAAGTGCATCTGTTGCTGCCAAGCCTTGCGAACTTGTATCGAATACAACAGCCTCAACGCCATCAGCACCTGCAGCAAAGTTGAGAAATTGAACAACATCAGGAGACGTAGCAATATCTTTAAGATGCGATGTTGTTGGATTAAGTGATTTTGGCCCATCATCTTCAAAAGCAATCAAAGCACCGACATCAATACTATCGTAAGCAGTATCACCATCGCTATCAGTCACAGTAGCCGTTAATGCAATTAAACCATCAGCTATCGTTGCCGCTGTAACCGCTTCATCATAGTCCTCTGGGTTACCGTGCACGACAGCACGTAATTGAGTCAGCGTAACATCGCCATTCGCTTCAACGTTAAGCGTGAAGACCACATCGTCTGCTACATACCCTTCTACATCACCATCAACAGTCGTTCTCAGCAATACTGACTCTTTTGACAAGGTGTCCACTAAACCAGAGTCCACACCTTGTGAGACCAAGCCAAGTACATAAGCAACAGAGCCTAGGCCATCTGCCCCAGGACTGATATCGAATGAACCGGCTACATTCATCGTAGCGGAAGCAGTCGTCAATTCACTGTCATCTGCCAACTCAGTTTCATCTACAGTTAGTGCCGCTGCTGTTACTAAATTCCATTCAACATTGATGTTAACGTCGTTAAAATCACCGTCACCATTTGGAATGAGTAGATCTTCCCAGTTTTGATTACCAATCAGTCCATTATCAACAACATGGTCTTGAGCATCGCTATTCAAATCAGCATTATCGAAGAACACATGAGACCCTGTTCCGCTCAGAGCTGTAGACCCAGCGTCAGAAAATGCTTGCCACTGACCTCCAGATGTACCAACAGGTACTTCAACACCAGAACCATCAACAAACTTGAACGTCACTGGCGTATTATCATCCAGGCCGGTATTATTATTCTCACCATTTGGAATGATAAAGAAGCCAATTTGATCTGGTGTAAAGCCGGACACGGTGACCGGAAATGTATCAGCATCTTTCACATCATCCCAAACAACGACCCCTGTTGTTGGTGCACCAGTCGCATCTTTAATATAATAACCATAGCTATTGTGATAGCCTGCCGAACTTACGTTATCATGGTTGGTGATAGTAAATTCATAAGTTGCGTCATCTGGCTGAGTTGCAATGATTGTTGGAATATCATCGACAATACCCGCTTCTAAACCAAAGCCTATTTGACTTCCATCACCATCTTGACCAATTACGTTGAAAATAGGAAGGTCGTTGGTTCCTTCTAGATTGTCCGCGAAGGGTGTTGAATTAATATTGCTCAACAAAGTGAATGTATAAGACCCAGTCGTAGCATTAACAGTTAGCATCCAATTACTATTATTGATGGTAATGGAGTCACTACTTGGAGTGACTCCATTAACACTAACGATACCACCAAAACCATCTACTCCCCAATCTGCATTATCGGCAAACGTACCGCTAAGGGTGTAATTTAATCCTTCATTTTCGTTATTTCCGCCAATACCTGGGATTGACTCTTCTTCAACGATTATAGAATCATTAACAGGATGATTAGGAACACTATCAACACTCACCGTAAAGTCCGTGTTGCCACTGTCGCTATTGTCCGTTAAGTCATTCTCAGTACCACCCAGTCCTGCATCAGCAAATGACCACGCCAGGTTACCCGTCACATCACCGTCAAAACCACCCGGTAAGGTCACTTGTAACGCATCGATCGCCGCCGCAAGATCCGCGGTATTTGTCCAGCCGCTCAACGCAAACGTGGTGTCATCTGCATCACCACCATCGGTAATGATCACACTGCCTGTATAACCGCCGGCCAAACTCAAGCTAGCATCCGCCACTAACGCGCTACTCAACGTCAACGTCAACGTGCCGCTTTCACTGCCGTCGGTATCTTCTCCACCATTGCCTGACCCGGTAAACGGGTTGATCGCACTGCCGTCTAAGCCTAAGCTCAACGTTTGCGCGCCAACCGCTTCGGTTCCATCAGTTTGTGTCGATGACACATCAATCGAGTCGTCTAAAATAGCATCGACCACGAAGGTGTCATTGACAACATTCGTGTTGGTGACACTGTTATCTGTCTTATCTTGTACATTCGCCGTTAACACCACCGCTGTATCTGTATCTGTATCGGCAGGTGGTGTCAGGGTCAACGCGGTGTAGTTAAAATTTTCTACTCCACTGACAAAGGTGATCGTCAAGGTGCCACCTGCAAAGACTGCACTGTCTACATCGGCTAAGGCTTCTAAGGCGGTAATGTCTGTTCCATCTAATGCCCAACCTATTAGACCACTTAAGGTCAAACTGGTTAATTCATCGGTGCTGTCTGCTGTGCTCGCACTGAGCGTGACATCATTGGCTGTATCTTCTTTGAAGTAACCCAGCTCGCCGTTGATCACAACAGCTGCCTCAGGTTCCACAGCAACTGGGTTTAAAGGTTCACCTATCTCTAACAACAACTCTTCGTCAGGTTGTAAAAAAGCAGCGTTGATACCAACGGTATCAAACCCTGCTTCAACAGGTGCTTCTGGGTTTAGATAGTCAACACTAACGACGGTATGACCATTATTACCATTTGCTCCGGCCGCTGGTGTACCCGCTGCTGTAGCGGGTAAATTAGCTGGATCAAAATTAGGATCATTGGCTAAGGCTTGCTGTAAAGCGGTCACTTCGTCTTCCACTGCCTCCAGGCTCTGTGGGGTTTGCTGTTCACCACCTTGGTTGAGCACGTCATCATTCAGCACTACGCTTGAGTTACTCCCCAGATCCATAACCGTACCATCAGAGAAGGCGATAACAATAACGCCGTCGCTAGTGATGATCTTTTCGTTTTCTGCAACGGTGTCACCTACGCTGAGTAAGCGCTCAGAGCCGTCTTCTGAGATTGCTTTTACAATACCGGTTACTGATTTCACTATCCCTACGTTAGCCATGATGCTCTCCGTTCCATTTTGGTTCTTACTAAATTAAATCAAGTATTGTTGATATAATTGAACTTTCTATTGTACTAAGGTACTAATTTTTCGACTTTTTATAATTCAACTGGCACATCCAACAGACAGTGAAGATCTGTTATCGTGACTCCTGTCAGTGTAGATGAATATGTCGCCGGTTCGGCTTCTACCGTGGTAACGCTTACTTTAGTGCCGTCGCTGAGGTATTCCATTGAAAGCGACAGATAGTTGCTGAGCACATTGTTACTTTCATCGACCAATAAATCTTGCAGGTCTAAGGTAATTTGCTCGCTGCTTAGGGTATCTTTTCCCATTCATTTGCCTTTTATTACCTTCGTAATGCGTCGATTAAGGTGGCTGTCATTCGCCTTGTTATCCAGGCTTCTCCGGCATCCATTACTGAGACTAACTTACGAACGTAATTCTTTAGTGAGTCCAATTGCTGGTAACCCTTCGCACCAGCTAACAAACAAGTCAAAATTTCTTTTTCTCTGAGCTCATCAGCTATAACAACGATTTTGCTAGTTGAACTCACGCTTAAAACCATTTTTATATACTCGGCTGTTTGTTCTTGCATGACGTCATAATTGAGCAAAACAACCGCGGACGGTTTACTTTCTACAGCATTGAGTGCTTTTACTTCATCATCACACGATACGACATCAGCTTCAGGGACCAATAAGACGGATTTTATTTGGTCTGTCTTATCAATTATCAGTACGTCTATCATTGTCGATGCTGCCTAACGATTATTAGTTGTAGTGTATGAGTTAATCTACGCGACTGACAATTGTACGAAGGTACTAAATTTGTAACTTTTTTTTGCATATCAAATAAGTTGCTGATTACAGAACATTATCCTCTTCACCTATTAAATTAATGAGGGAGCCAACGTCCTCTCTAAGTTTTTTACGAGCATTTAGCTTACTTTGCGCCGCTTCGGGTAGCTCGGTAAAGGCAAATACTCCTTTTTCCATTAACACATCGACCACATCTTCGACCACCCGTGCAATATCACTATCTGAACTGTTGAGTAATTGTTTTAATTCTCCAGCTTGCCTGGGGTTTTGTAAAAAGCTGCTCACGTCAGGGTGACTTAATTCTAACCATTGACTTTCGTCACTCGTTGGCGAATCTAGTATCTGAGTGATCTCACCTTGTTTATTACGATTAACGTACGGCATGCTACATCCTCCATTTGCATTTTCCAGAATTTGTTCTAGTATCACTAAATAAAAACTAATAATCAAACTTAGTGCACAGTACAAGGTCCATTGTATTGCTCACTAGCTTTTTGGATAAAAAAATGACTGAAGCAACACTGAGCAACGCTACGGATAACATTGCTAAACTAACGAACCAGGATGACTCGCTATTGCTGGCGCTTATATCTGTTTGTAAGGTATTACATACTCCCCATTCGGCCGAGTCGTTAACGACTGGCTTACCGCTGATTGATAACAAACTAACCCCTTCTCTTTTTGTCAGGGCGGCTCAACGCGCTGGATTTTCTACCGGTTTAGTACGTCGGCCGCTGGCTGAAATTTCTAATTTAGTGTTACCCGCCGTGTTACTACTTAAAGACAATAAAACATGTGTGCTGCTTTCTAAAAACGATGATACCTGCAACGTCATTTTACCTGAAACAGACAGTGGTGAAAAAACCGTTAGTTTGGACTTAATTGAAGAGGTTTACAGCGGCGCTGCATTTTTTATTCAAATTAACCATACATTTGACGACAGGACGGCCAATTCCGCCATTCCCAAAGCGACGCATTGGTTCTGGGATGTTATATACAAGTCCTGGCCGATTTATGGCGAAGCCTTAGCCGCCTCGTTACTGATCAACTTGTTTGCCCTGGCTTCTCCCCTATTTATTATGAATGTGTACGATAGAGTGGTACCCAATCGCGCGTTTGAAACGCTTTGGGTATTAGCCATTGGGGTTACCATAGTATTTACCTTTGACTTTGTTATGAAGGCACTAAGGGGCTACTTCATCGACGTAGCTGGAAAACGATCCGATGTGATTTTGTCTGCCACAATTTTTGAAAAAGTAATGGGCATTAAGATGGAAAATCGCCCTAAATCGGTAGGTGCGTTCGCTAATAATTTAAGTGAATTCGAGTCCTTCAGAGACTTTTTAACCTCCGCGACACTAACTACACTGATTGATCTACCATTCCTATTTATTTTCCTTGCCGTTATTTATATGTTGGGTGGCAGTTTGGCCGTTATTCCTCTGGTAGTCCTACCACTTGCTATTATCGGCGGCATTGCGGTACAAAAACCGCTAAAAAACACAATTACCGAACTGTTTAAATATTCATCTCAAAAAGGCGCAACGCTCATTGAATCTCTCACTAACCTTGATTCCATCAAGCAAACCGGTGCTGAGGGCCAAATGCAAGCTAAGTGGGAACAGAATGTTGGACAAATAGCACGACTGGGCCTCAAGTCACGGTTTTACTCCTCAATGGCCGTGAACTTAACCGCTTTTCTTACACAAATGGCGTCGATTTCCGTTGTTATTTTTGGTGTCTATAAAATTTCCGAAGGGGAACTCACCACCGGTGGTTTGATTGCCTGTACGATTTTGACCGGACGTGCCCTAGCTCCTATTGGCCAAATAGCTTCGTTATTAACGCGCTACCACCAGGCTCGCACGTCTCTCGACACCTTAACCCATATGATGTCACTACCGGTGGAACGCGAACCTGGCAAAAAGTACGTACACCGCCCCAGCTTTAAAGGTGACATCGAATTTAAAAACATTAGCTTTAGTTACCCTGAGCAGCCGATTAAGGCACTGGATAACGTCTCGTTTAAAATTAAATCGGGTGAGCGCGTCGCCTTTATTGGCCGGATTGGCTCTGGCAAAAGCACCATCGAAAAATTGATGCTGGGACTTTATGCGCCACAAGAAGGATCTATATTAATCGATGGCACGGATATTAGACAAATTGACCCGTCTGATTTACGTCGCCAAATTGGCTACGTACCGCAAGATATATCGCTTATGTTCGGCAGCATTAAAGACAATATTACAATGGGTTCGCGCTACGCGGACGATGCTTCAATTTTGCACGCCGCTGAAATAGCTGGTGTGACTCAGTTCGTCAACAGACACCCTGAAGGTTTTGATATGCCCGTTGGTGAGCGCGGCGCATCATTATCCGGCGGGCAACGTCAAAGCGTGGCGGTTGCTCGATCAATGCTGCTATCTCCGCCCATTTATATTATGGATGAACCTAGCAACTCAATGGATAACAGCACTGAAGCGCGGTTTAAAGAAAAGTTATCTGAGCAATTGGCCCATCAAACGCTCATACTCGTTACACACAGGGCTTCTTTATTAACCCTCGTTGACCGTTTAATAGTTATGGATGGGGCTAAAATTGTTGCCGATGGCCCGAAAGAAAACGTGCTTGAAGCGTTGAAAAAAGGACAGATCAAGGTTTCAAACTAATTATGTTAAATAAAATTTCTGCGCTTAAAAAGAAGTACGAACAACAAACCGAAGACCATATGTACGTTACCGATGTTAACGCGGCGAGTTTGTACGGCGCGTCAATTCAAAGTCATATTATTTTATGGATGGCGCTGAGCTTTATGGTTATCGCCATTACCTGGGCCAGTTTTGCCGAGTTGGACGAAGTGACTCGTGGCGCTGGCAAAACCATCCCTTCAAGTCATATTCAAATTATTCAGAATTTGGAGGGCGGCATTCTCGCTGAAATCCTGGTAAAGGAAGGTCAAATAGTTGAAAAAAATCAACCCTTAATGCAATTAGACGCCGTTAGATTTTCGTCTTCATTGAATGAAAATAAGCTGAAATTTTACGAGCTCTTGGCCACCACTGCTCGATTGTCTGCCGAAGTTGAAAATACTCCCCTGGTTATTCCTAAGGTCGTTTTACAGGTCGCTCCTGAGATCGCTGATAACGCTAATCAGTTATTTGACTCTCGCCGCAATGAGCTAAACGCCAACACCAAAATCCTGGATGAACAAGTTATTCAGCGTGAGCAGGAACTTATTGAATTAAGAGCCAAAGCGAAACAAATTTCAAGAAGTTATCAGCTGCTAAAACAAGAAGTGGACATGTCCGCACCACTGGTTGATGAAGGGGCTATGTCAAGGGTAGAACTGCTGCGCATTCAGCGAGAAGCTAATGATTTAAAGGGACAACTGACTGCGGCAACGCTGTCGATTCCCAGGATTCAATCCTCATTAGACGAAGCTAGAAATAAACTGTCTGAAACAAGAATACGCTTTCAAACCAAGGCTCTCGAAGAACTAAATCAGGCAAAAGCAGAGTTAGACAGAACAGGTGAATCTACCCTGGCGCTTGAAGATCGCGTTACACGCACTCGCGTACTCTCCCCAGTGAAAGGCATTATTAAGCAGCTTAAAATAACGACCGTCGGCGGCGTGATTCAACCGGGTATGGACTTGGTTGAGATCGTGCCCCTGGAAGACCAACTTTTGATAGAAGCCGAAGTTAGACCCGCGGATATTGCCTTTCTTCACCCCGGTCAAAAAGCCATGGTAAAACTAACCGCCTACGACTTTTCTATTTATGGTGGACTAGAAGCTCAGCTCGAACACATCAGCGCTGACACCATCACCAATGAAGAAGACGGCGAAAATTATTACATCATTCGTTTACGTACCGATAAAAATTACCTCGAAAAAAATGGCGCCCAACTAAATATTATTGCCGGCATGACGGCCGATGTTGATATTTTAACTGGAAAAAAGACTGTCTTAGATTATATACTTAAGCCCATTTTAAAAGCCAAAGAACGCGCTTTAAAGGAACGTTAAGATGTATTTATCAATAGGCAAATTAAAATTTAAGTCTACAACAGGGCAAGGTTGAACGTTATGCATCGCGTTGGAATTTTTTCTGATGACCAGGTTCTCGTTAAACTATGGTCGCACGCGCTGATTAGGCACTTTGATGTTTTTACTGCCTCCAATACACAAGATCTTCAAGGCGCTATTGTTGCCATCGTTGACTCAAAAAAAATTGACGCCGACGAAGGCTTGATAGGCCTTTTTGCAAACACGTCAACACGCATTCTTATTGCTGGGAAAGAATGGCCCGAAAACAAGCAAATTAACGCGCTGGTCCATGGCGCTGCGGGATATTGCGGAGAGTCCGAACCACCAAAGCTTTTGTTGCAGGCCGTTGATAGCGTTATAAAGGGCGATATTTGGATTCAGCGCCACTTGGTGCCACGCATTATTGGTACTCTGGTTAAAATGAAACCAGACACTACCGAACAGGGTAATACGTCCAAGACTATTGAGTCTTCAGCGCTGTTGGCAACCTTATCTACACGGGAATTAGACGTTGCTAATATGATTCGCGTCGGAGAGAACAATAAAGTCATTGCAGAAACATTAGATATTTCTGAACGAACCGTAAAAGCACATTTGACCTCCATTTTTAAAAAACTAAATGTGCCGGATCGATTACACCTTGCCTTGTACATGAAGGAATACAGTTGACCTATTTATTTGCTTAGGTTAAATTTGAAAAATGAAGCTTAAAACACTGATTTTATTATCAATTAATAATAGATAACGAGAGGGAACTATGAAGCTTAAAACTACATTTTCTGTGGCTAGCCTGCTGGCATTAAGCCTGGGCACAGCTACCGCTGAAACATTGCAGGAAGCAATTCAGTACACGGTCAACGAAAACCCAGAAATACAATCTGCCGCATCTGAACGATCAGCCGTTGAACAAGAAATAAGCCAGGCAAAGGCCGGGTTTTTTCCCACCGTTGATATCGCCGTTGGCGCGGGTTGGGAACGTTCATTAAACCCTACCACCGAAGCTGCTGGCGAAGGCTCTAAATCGCTGGGCAGAGATGAAGCATCAATTCAAGTTAGGCAAATGATTTATGACGGGTTCGCCACTTCTAGCGAAGTTAATCGCCAGACCGCCAGAACTAATTCACGCGCCTATACGGTTTTTGGCCAGGCCGAGATTACTGCACTCAATGCGGTTGAAGCCTATATTAATGTGTTACGTCGTGAAGAGTTACTGGCCTTATCAAAAGAAAACTTGGCCGTACACGAAAGTACAAACGACCAAATCAAGTCCAGAAGTGACCGCGGCGTTGGCCGAGGCGCAGACGTGGATCAGTCTACCGGTCGTTTGGCGTTGGCTCAGAAGAACGTACTCTCTGAAATTGGTAACCTTAAAGACGCACAAACCGCTTATCTAAGAGTCGTTGGCAAACTCCCTCAAGACCTGGAGGTCGTTACCACACCTGGTGACGCGCTACCCGCTAGTTTTGATCAGGCCATTGACGCCGCCATTGACAACCACCCCATACTAAAATCTGCAAATGTTGATATCGAATCTGCTATAGCGCAACACGCCACCGCTAAAACGGCTTTTATGCCACGCGTTGATCTCGAATTAAGCGCCACGCACAATAAAGACATTGATGGTATAGAAGGCGTTAACGAAGACGCGTCTGCGATGGTTCGCTTGCGTTATAACTTATACAACGGTGGCAAAGATACCGCGCGCCGCAAAGAAACCGCTGAACTGATCAATCAGGCCAAAAGCATTAGAGACAACACCTACAGGCAAGCGGTAGAAAGCATGCGCTTATCCTGGATTGCGCACCAAACGGTAAAAAGCCAAATGGCCTTTTTTGAAAGTCATAAAAATTCAAGCATAAAAAGTAATGAAGCCTACCAGAAGCAATTTAATATTGGTCGCCGTTCACTGCTAGATTTACTAGACTCCGCGAATGAAATGTTTGTCGCAAAAAGTGCTTACACCAACGCGAAATATGACGAACTCTATTCGCAGTTCCGTATTCTTGCCAGTGGCGGCGCGCTAAATAGCTTTCTGAATGTTAAGTTACCAAAAGAAACGGCTATTTTACCGACAAATGAACCGTGGATTGGGGCCTCGCAAAAGCCCGTAGTAACGCCCACTTATGCTACAACAGTCGCTGAGTAAAATAGTGAAAGCTTCTTTACAGAATCTGCTACAAAATAACTAACTCCGTAAACTATTAAAAGGCTGCCAACATCGTTGGCGGCCTTTTTTACATTTAAAGGAAGGTCAAAGTTGATTGTTCAACATCCGGCCCTTTAATTTCTCCCACATACTGAGTCGGCTTGAACCGCCTATTCGTTTACCCAGACCACGCGTCTTAGCTAACCACAAACCCGAGCCGTTGAAACTATAGACGGGCAATAGATCTGGCCTCTTTGATGCTGATTTAATGAGTGGAATTAAGTTATCAAGTACTAGCGGTACCGACCTTGGTGTTTCAAAAAACGTTAACACCATATGGGCCTGGTTGAGCTCTACCGCCTTTACATAGGTGATACGCATTTTACTATCGGGAATACCTAACTCCCTGAGGGTGAAGTATTTTGCGATTGAATAATCTTCACAATCGCCAGCTCCTTTGGCGAGCGTTTCTACCGGCGTAGCCCAATAATCGTTAAGCCCCCACAAATAATCGTCATCAACAAACTCAATTTGCTGATTAAAAAAATCATTTACTCTCTTAAGTTTTTCTTGTTCTGTTAGATGTTGAGCCGATTTAATCAGCGATTGCCAGCTTAGAATTCGATTTGATGCCTCTACACCATACTTAGCTTTTACTTTTAATATCAACTCAGCACTAAAGTCTAACGCCGCTGGCGAGGCGATAACGACTAACATACAGAGCAGACCGACGATTCTGTTTAATAAGCCTATATTAAGCCACCGTACACTTAAGCCGCCAAATCGTTGCGCTATGGTTCTCATTAGCAAAGCTGATTTTAAAGTATTTAGCGACTTGCGCCTTTAACACCAGTTTCTTTTAAATATTCAATATCAGCGTCCGATTGGACATTTTCTGCCAATACGCAAATATCTAACAAGTCGCAAACTTCCACCATAGTCTTTATAAACTCTTTTTTATCCGGGTTTTTGCTAATGTCATTGCCAATATCGCGAGCCATCCTAATGAAATCGGGCCTTAGTTCTTTGATCAAATCAGGCGTCATGGATTGCGTCTCAAACCGTTTAATAATGACTCGCGCGCCGAGCTCATGGGCAAAACTTATGAATTCTTTATAGACTTCTATTTCTTTTGCAACGGCGTACGCCGATATACTAAAAACCAGCTGATTGGCAAGCGATTTATTTTCTTTCAGCAATGATTTTAGCCTCACTCTAAAATCACTATTCTTAATCGTTCTATTCGATAAGTTGATCGCCACTAAATGCGATACGTTTTTATCTCTGATATAGTCAACTACTCGAGAAATAACACCTTCATCAAGATCAATGATTTTTACAAACTTCTCAGCAATAGAGACAAAGGTACCGATTGAAAGTGCATCGCCATTTTTATCTAATGCCTCTGAAAACGCCTCTTCTAGCATCACCTCGCCGGTATGTAGATTCTCTACTAAACCAACATAAGACACCTTGTAATCGTTCCTGTCGATTATATCGAATACCAGTTCTTTCCATTCGGCCATATCCTTAGCCCTATCTTCGCCCTTACGAAGGTAATAACTGTTTGTACCGATGAGTTGTGCCTGTTCATAGGCTTCATTGGCAGCTAACAAAATATTTTCCGTCGCACTAAAGGGGTCAAACTGGGCCACACCGATATGAGCAATATCAGCTTTATGATACTTTTCTCCTAGTTCGGTAAACGATTTACTCAGAGAATTCGCCAAGCTTTCTACTTGATCGGCCTGGAGCCCTTTCGTTAATAAAACAAACTCTGAACCAAAAAAACGATACGCAGACACCGTTTCGGTTTTTTTGTCCTTTGAGGCGGCTTTCAGTATACCGGCAAAATCTTTGATAAATTGATCAACCGAATCACTGCCTAATTCTTTGACCAGGCTACTCAATGCGTCAATTTTTATCATAAAAACAAAGGCGTCCACGTGTGATGCACGAACCTCTTTTAAGTCCAGTTCAAACCGACTTTTTTTATTTAGCCCTGTCAGGTCATCCAGATGTAATTTTTTACCAATACTTTCTAGCTTGTTGTTGAGATTCTGAATAACTTTTTCGAGTTTCTTTGACATGATATTCATTGAAGCTGCCACTCGCCTCACCTCTAAAGTCCAGGGCAACTGTTCAATGACGTCAAAACTTCCCTTTGAAATCTTTTCTGCCATTTCCCCGATTCTTTTCAGAGAAGACAAGGTGATTTGCAACACGATTAACAACAAAATAGTCGATACGACAAAAGCCATTAAAGAATAGTAAAAACTCGTTTTCACTTGTTCGTATAATTTAATGTAGGCGTAGCCTGGGTTAATTTCGACAGAAACAACTCCGCTTATACTCCAACCAGAGCTTATTTCACTCTCGGCCATGGCCGTTTGCATCGGTACGTTCCTAAGGAACCAGTTCGGCACTCCTTCGATCGCCTCATTGTTGCTCAATGTGACCAATGCCTTGCCTTCTACATTTATTAGTTTAATTTCTTTGTAGTAACCTCTATCGAATATCGCGTTGATCATGGTCTCAAGAACCGGGTCTTTTTCGTCTACCATATAGGGGCTAAGAGACAGACCCAGAGATGTTGCTGTATCCTGAGCATGAACCTGAGACTCACCTTCTAAATAACTTTTAATATTTTCGACGCTGAGAACAAAATTCACGCTAAAAATCATTAAAAATAAAGCCGAAATAAGAATTAATAATTGTTTAGATAAAGACATACGTTTACACCTTGCGAAATATATTAATTGATAACGCCAACGCCCTAAAAGGCTGGGCTTAACTCATTTATACCTTACCATATGAAGCTAACTATAGCTTATATCAGCCTCTAGGCTTAGACGCATCAGTTATTTTGTGACCCAGGCCAAAGAACCGTTAAGTAATTTCCAGGTACAGGCTTTATAATGCGTCATCTTGTGAATTAAATTGATTTAAATATGAACCCCCAAAATGCTTTTTACGCACAATCTGGCGGTGTTACCGCAGTTATCAATGCCAGTGCTTGCGGCCTAATTGAAACCGCTCGCCAGCATAGCGATAAAATTGCTAAGGTGTACGCTGGGCGTAACGGTATTATTGGCGCACTGACCGAAGAACTGATAGATACCAGCCTTGAAAGTAGCGACGATATAGCCGCTCTACGCTATACACCCTCAGGCGCTTTTGGCTCGTGTCGATACAAATTAAAAAGCTTTGAAGAAAATCGTGCCGAATACGAACGATTGATTGCCGTTTTTAAAGCCCATAGTATTGGTTACTTTTTTTATAATGGTGGCGGCGACTCACAAGACACCACGAATAAACTCTCTCAGTTAAGCCAATCACTAGGCCACGACTTACGTTGTATCGGCATTCCTAAAACCGTTGATAACGACTTACCGATAACCGATAACTGCCCTGGTTTTGGCTCAGTAGCAAAGTACGTTGCCGTTTCTATCCGCGAAGCGGGCTTTGACGTCGCCTCTATGGCGCGTACCTCCACCAAAGTATTTGTGCTAGAAGTTATGGGGCGACACGCTGGCTGGATAGCGGCCGCTGGCGGCCTGGCGGCAGAAAAAGAGGGTGAATCACCACATATTATTCTGTTTCCTGAGGTCGTTTTCAATCAACAAAAATTTCTTGCTAAAGTGCGCGAAACGGTTGAACAGTATGGTTTTTGCTGCATCGTCGTATCTGAAGGTGTAAAAAACCCCGATGGAAAGTTTTTAGCTGAAGCCGGCACGCGCGATGCCTTTGGTCACGCGCAACTCGGCGGCGTGGCGCCGGTAGTCGCCGAGATGATTAAAGCTGCTCATGGATACAAATACCACTGGGCCGTAGCCGATTATTTGCAGCGCGCCGCGCGGCATATTGCGTCTAAAACCGACGTAGAACAAGCCTATGCGATGGGTAAAGCAGCTGTAGAACTAGCGCTTGAGGGCAAAACGGCCGTAATGCCGACGATTGTTCGTACCAGTAACGACCCTTATCAATGGGAAGTGGGTTATGGCGACCTTAAAGACGTAGCCAATGTTGAACAAAAACTGCCTTCGCATTACATAAGCGAAGACGGCTTTGGTATTACCACCGCTTGCGAGCAATACCTACGTCCCTTGATTATCGGTGAAGATTACCCGCCTTTTGTTAATGGCTTACCAAATTATGTGAGATTAAAAAACATCGCGGTCGACAAAATATTAAACTCGCCGTTCGAAGTTTAACTCAGCTAATCTATTTTGAATTAGCAACTCACCATTCATCAAAAGTTCTGACTTAAAAATAGATCATTGGATCTCATACCGTGGGGCGAAATAGATGCTTAAGCAAATGAAATGGTTACTCAGCTTAATTTCACGAGGCATGGCTCCGTTAACTTTGCTATGCGCCTTGCTCGCCTTTTATCAACCCGCCATTTTTATGGTCTTTAAGCCGTATTTTTTATGGCTGTTCGCCGCGTCTATGTTTGCCCTGGGTGTTGTCCTCCAGCCCGACGAATTAAGCACTACGTTAAAAACACCGAAACCCATATTGATAGGGGTTTTATGTCAGTACAGCATCATGCCCCTGCTAGGTGCAACGGCCGCCTGGTTGGCAGGCCTTCCTGCTGAATTAGCGCTGGGCGTTATTATTGTCGGTTTCGCTCCGGGAGCGATGGCCAGTAACGTAATTGTTTATCTTGCAGGCGGAGCAGTAGCCTTTTCAGTAACATTGACCACTGTGGCCACCTTTTTATCACCGGCTCTAACGCCTTTATTAGTCGAATGGCTCGGCGGCGCTTATTTACCGATTCCTTTTTGGCCAATGATGCAAACGATATTATTGACCGTTTTATTGCCGTTAATTCTGGGTATGTTCAGCCGTAAAATTCTCGGCAAAAACGCCGCCCCGTTGATTCAATTTGCACCGACGATGGCGTCCGTTGCCATTATCATTATTTGCGCGTATGCGGTTGCTGCAAACCATGATCGCTTAAATAGTATTAGCGGCGCATTATTTCTCGTCATCATTAGCGTTAACGCACTCGGGTATTTATTCGGCTGGGCTGTAGCCAGACTGTTTCAATTTAATTTTGCTTATCGTTTAACCCTGGCTATAGAAATTGGCATGCAAAACGCTGGCCTTGGTGTTGCCTTGGCGTTAAAACACTTCTCTCCTGAAACGGCTTTGCCGGGCGCGTTGTTTGCAGTGTGGTGCATCCTAACCGGCGCTGGAGCTAGTTCGTGGCTTAGACATAAACGTGAATCTCAACAAAATCCGCAATCGCCCGAAAGAACTTAGTTTTGAAGATGGTCTACTGCTGTGGACAACAATAAAAGTGAGGCAACACCATGATTAAATGCATCAACAAGTTTCAGGGTATATTGGATTGCACACGCAACATCGACTTCCTAGCACCGCTGGCACTGAGACTTTATCTAGCACCCATTTTCTGGATGGCTGGCACGAAAAAACTATCTTCGTTTGACGATATCGTGGCCTGGTTTGGCAGCGGAGGACTTGATCTGCCATTGCCATATTTAATGGCTGGCCTGGCGACCTGGATTGAAATTATAGGCGCCATTTTACTGTTGCTTGGACTTGCCGTTCGTTGGGTGTCCATTCCGTTGATGGTGACGATGGCAGTGGCGGCAGTTTCCGTGCACCTACAAAACGGTTGGTTAGCCATCGCTGAAGGTAGCGGCTTTTTTGCCAGTGATCGTACTGCGGGTGCTATTGATCGCCTCAATATAGCCAAAGATATTTTACGCGAACACGGTAATTACAACTGGTTAACAGAAAACGGTAGCTTTGTTATCCTTAATAACGGTATTGAATTTTCAGCCACCTACTTTATTATGCTACTCGTACTCTTCTTTATTGGCGCAGGCAACTATCTCAGCCTGGACTTTTGGGTCGCAAAAAAATTCAGGCAGTGATGCGATAATGGATAGTTTATTTTCGATGGATATTGCACTTTTTATTTCAACATCAATAAAGCTACTCAGCGCTATTTTTATCTTCGCTGTTGGCTTATTCATTCTGATCGCCATTATTCTTTACACCAAAGACAGGACCCAAAAAGAATCGACCATTCTGAGAAACTACCCGCTCATTGGTCGCTTTCGGTTTATATTCGAAAAGCTGGGTGCGTTTTTCCGCCAGTATTTTTTCGCCATGGATCGTGAGGAATTGCCCTTTAATCGCGCCCAAAGAAACTGGGTTTATCGGGCGGCAAAAAATATTGATTCCACCCTGGCTTTCGGCTCTAACAAAGACCTCCGGCAACCCGGCGCTGTTATTTTCATCAACTGCCCTTTTCCTAAACTAGAACATGAAAGTGCCGTCTTAGATCCGATGATGATAGGGCCTTATTGCAAGAAACCTTTTTCTACTTCATCGGTGTTCAATATTTCTGGCATGAGTTTTGGTGCTATTTCTAAGCCGGCCGTATTAGCCCTTTCACGTGGCGCTAAAAAAGCGGGTTGTTGGTATAACACTGGAGAGGGCGGGCTTTCTCCTTATCACCTCGATGGTGGTTGCGACATTGTTTTTCAAATTGGCACCGCCAAATACGGCGTGCGCGACAGCGAAGGTCATTTAAACGACGATAAACTAAAGCTCATCGCCAGTCACCCACAAGTTAAGATGTTTGAAATTAAACTCAGCCAGGGTGCTAAACCCGGTAAGGGAGGAATTCTGCCTGGCATTAAAGTCAGCGAAGAAATTGCCGCTATTCGAGGTATTCCGGCGGGTTATGACTCTATTAGCCCAAACCGCCACACCGACATCAACTCTCCTGCTGAGCTGCTAGACATGGTCGATCGCGTTCGCAGCGTAACCGGCAAACCCGTTGGTTTTAAAAGCGTGATCAGTTCCTACCAATGGCTAGAAGAACTTTGCGCGTTGATTAATGCACGTGGGGAAGAATCTGCACCCGACTTTATCACCGTCGATGGCGGCGATGGCGGCAGCGGTGCCGCACCAATGTCTTTACTCGACAACGTTGGGCTAAGGCTTAGCGAGTCCCTGCCAGCGCTTGAAAACGTGCTGATTACGTATCGTCTTCGCCAGCGGATACGCATCATCGCGTCCGGAAAACGGATCAATCCAACTGAAGTGGCTTGGGCTTTATGTGCAGGTGCGGACTTCGTTACCTCTGCTCGCGGCTTTATGTTTGCTCTGGGTTGCATTCAAGCTATGCAATGCAATAAAAATACCTGCCCAACAGGTATTACGACCCATAATGCCGACCTGCAACGTGGCTTAGACCCCGCCAACAAGGCTAACCGCGTCGCTCATTATCAAAGTAATTTAAGCAAAGAAATTACCACGATTGCTCATTCCTGCGGCGTTGCTGGGCCAAGGCGGTTAAAGCGTCGGCACGCCCATATCGTGATGGAAAATGGCCTCTCTATTCCAATGGATCAATTGCACCCTTATCCAGAGCCGATGGTCGACAAATAAGCCCCGACAACCTCGGTAGCCTTACCGTAAATTTTTTCTTTGAAGGCTGAGCCGACTAGCGACGGCTCAAGATTTAATTCGACGGTGTGTGCGCCCGACTGATTTGCGGCGTCGACAAACCCCGCTGCTGGGTACACATTACCCGACGTACCAATCGATAGAAACAAATCGCATTCGCTAATGGCGTTATAGATTTCGTCCATTCGATAAGGCATTTCGCCAAACCATACGATATCCGGACGCAATCCATTTACGCGTTGGCAGCACTCGCAAATGGATTCTGGCGTCATATTTTCTTTCATTAAAAAACGTTGACCCGTTGTCGTGCAAAAGCTTTTTAGCAATTCACCGTGCATATGAATGACGTTTTTCGATCCCGCCCGTTCGTGTAAATCATCAATGTTCTGGGTGACCACCAGTGTTCTAAACCGTTTATTCTGTTGCAAAGTGGCTAACGCGAGGTGCGCCTTATTAGGCTGCACCCCCTTATTCAATAATTGCTGACGACGCATATTGTAGAACTGATGTACCAGATGCGGATCTCGCTCAAACGCTTCGGGGGTTGCTACGTCTTCCACGCGATGATTTTCCCATAGCCCATCGCTGGCTCTAAACGTTTTGATACCCGATTCGGCAGAGATTCCCGCGCCTGTCAGGATAACAATAGATTTAATCTGGCTCATTTACTACCTCGGCGTAACCGTCTTTATAGCTCTTAAATTTAAACCTGTAACCCGCGCTCGTTAAGCGTTCATTATCCAGTCGCTTATTGCAATCGGCCTTTGTTGTTAACGTTAATGGCACGGGGACTGGCAGCTCTAATTCGGCGGCCAGATAGCTAGCTACGTCCCACTTTGGCGCTGGATCATGGTCTGTTGCCAAATACACCGCCTGTAAATTCGCTGCGTTAATTTTTTTATTGATCAGAAAAGATAGTACGCCGACGCAGTCGTCTCGATGGATTCGATTGGTAAAATAAGGCGGTTCCTTTTGAATTTCACAGCCGGCTTTAAGCTGATTTATAAAGTAGTTTGAACGCCCATATATTCCTGAAAACCTGACCACGGTTGATCGTTCATTAAACGATAAAAACTTTCTCTCTGCCGCTAAAAGAATTTTTCCACGTTCATCCGTAGGTTCTGTTTCCGCGTCTTCGTTTAGCCATTCGCCCTGATATTGCCCATACACCCGGGTTGACGATACAAAGATAAATGAGGCGCTCGAATTACGTAAGCTAAAAGCGTCAAGCACATAATCTACCCCTGTTTCAAAAACGGCCTCATAGGTTGATATATCGCCTCTATCTGGTGAAAGAATATAGATCACCTGGTCAAAATCAAACTCCTGACGCTTTATACTCTCAGGCTGAGTAACGTCCACCTTACAGATCTCAAACGCTGACGATTCAGTAGACGGCGTTCGTTTCCAGCCGCTAACGCGATGACCCTGTGTGGCTAATTGTTTGCCGAGTTCCGCGCCAATATCGCCACAGCCTATAATAAGAACCTTCGCCACGACTATTCAGTCCCTTTGTTTTTTTCTTCTATCCAGAGTGACATGTACTTGCTGCTTCTCAGCAAGTGGTGGCGCAACATAGCACCTTGAAAGTTCTGTCGCCTATGCGCCGTTAAATCTGCTTGTAGCGACAATATTTTATTTATTAAGACTTGCTCAAAATCCTCGGCATTAAAACAATGCCTGAGAATATCCAAACCCTTTTGTTGCTCATCTTGCCAGCGGGCTTTATTCTCGTACAGCGCTACCGCCGCTTCGGCAATTTTATCAGGCTCATCGCTAATGGCCCCGTTCCAGGGTAGCTCGCCGTGCATCGCTTCTGCGCCAATTGTAGTGGTTACGCTAGGCGTACCGCACTCCATCGCTTCTAATAATTTTCCCTTTAAACCCGCTCCAAAACGTAAAGGAGCCAGACAAACCCTTGCGCTTTGCATGACTTCTTGCGCACTCTCGGCGCGACCTTTAATATAAAAACCCTCTGCTGGTTTATTAAGCTGCAATGCTTTGGGCGGCGGATACGCGCCATAGATATAGAGATTGGCTTGCGGTAAGCGTTGGCGAATCCTTGGCCATATCTCTTGCTTAAGGTATTGCACCGAATCCCAGTTAGGCGCGTGCTTAAAATTCCCTATACACATGAAACCCTCTCGCGCTTCATAAGTCGGCCAGTTTTTTTTGTTTTCTTCAAGTCGACTGAGCTCAACTATAAAGGGAAAGTGGTGGATTAAGGATAAATCGACCTTAAACACGCGCGTTAACAATTCCATTTCATAGCCCGAAATAACCAAGGTTAAATCGCTGCGTTGAATACTGGCAATCTCGCGATAAGCCATCTCACTGTTCAGGTCATCGGCGCTAAAGGGCCTGCCTTTTTTTAAGGCGTCTTGTCGCGCATAACGTAAACAGTGCAGGTCTGACGTTTCTAGCATGGTTATCGCCTGCGGGCACTGCTTTTCAACCCGCCAGGAGAACTGCTCTTCCAGCATAAGCCGGTCATACAGGACTAAATCGGGTGACAAATCGTGAATAAAGCTATCAAAGCTACTGTTATTAATGACGACCGTCGCTATTTTGATACCGAGGGATTCTATTGGGTGTCGATACGGCGACTCGGCGGCTGTACAGGCATAGGTTATCGCCCAACCCTGGCGAACAAATAGCGTCAACAAATCCATCATGCGTCGCCCGGCAGCAGACGATGTCGGTTCGGGCCAGACCGAGGCGATAATGAGAATATTCATGTTATTAGTGTAACGAAGTTTTAATTCGACGCATTAAAAAGGGCTGGTAAACCAGCCCTTTTTATCAATCTTCTAACGAAAGCTTTTGAGAACGACCTATTTCTTTGCGTCACGCTCTTTAGCTTCCTTAATGACTTCCTCAGAAATGTTCTTTGGACAAGGCATGTAGTGTTCGAATTCCATAGAGAACTGACCACGGCCTGAGGTCATGGTGCGTAAGTCACCAATGTAGCCAAACATTTCACTCAATGGCACGTCGGCTTTAATACGCACACCCGTAGCGCCAGCGTCTTGTGACCTGATCATGCCACGACGACGGTTAAGGTCACCAATAACGTCTCCCACATGAGCATCTGGTGTGAACACGTCAACTTTCATGATCGGCTCCATTATTTGCGCGCCGGCTTTTGGCATAGATTGGCGGTAAGCACCACCACCAGCCAATTCAAACGCCACAGCTGACGAATCCACCGCGTGAAAACCACCATCCAGCAAAGTGACTTTAACGTCTACACAAGGGTAACCCGCTAGCACACCTTTTGACATTTGCTTAGCGAAGCCTTTTTCAACAGCAGGCCAGAATTCGCGCGGTACGTTACCACCGGTTACTTTCGATTCGAAGGTAAAGCCAGTACCAGCTTCTCCAGGCTCTACCACGTAATCGATTTTACCGTATTGACCTGAACCACCCGATTGCTTCTTGTGTGTGTAGCTGTCTTCAAGACGTTTGGTAATAGCTTCACGGTACGCCACTTGTGGCTTACCAACGCTAACTTCAACGCCATGAGTACGCTTAAGAATATCAATCTTAATGTCTAAGTGAAGCTCGCCCATTCCTTTAAGAATCGTTTCGCCACTGTCTTCGTCTGTTTCAACGTGGAAAGATGGATCCTCTTTAATCATTTTACCGATCGCGATACCCATTTTTTCTGAAGCACCTTTGTCTTTTGGTGATACAGCAATTGAGATAACTGGTTCAGGGAAAATCATGGCCTCTAAGGTTGCGGGGTTTTTAGGGTCGCATAGGGTGTGGCCTGTTTGTACATCTTTCATGCCCACAACCGCAACAATATCGCCTGCTGTTGCGCCCGTAAGTTCTTTACGCTCATCCGCGTGCATTTCTACAAGGCGACCAATACGCTCTGTTTTACCTGTTGCTGTATTTAGTACGGTATCGCCTTTGTTCATAACACCTGAGTAAATACGAATAAAGGTTAATGCGCCAAAACGATCATCCATAATTTTAAACGCTAATGCGCGAAACGGTCCTTTTGGATCAACAATCGCAAACTTACCCGTTTCAACGCCGTCTTCATCTGTTTCAGGCTGCGGTTTAACTTCTGTTGGGTTTGGCAGGTAATCAACAACCCCGTCCAATATTAATTGAATACCTTTGTTTTTAAACGCTGAACCACAATACGTCGGGAAGAAATCAAGGGCGATGGTACCTTTACGGATACAACGTTTAATATCCTCAATTGATGGCTCTACGCCTTCAAGATAGGTCTCCATCAGGTCATCATCTTGCTCAACGGCCATTTCAATAAGTTTTTCGCGGTATTCTTCTACTTTGTCCACCATGTCAGCTGGCACGTCTTGTATGGTAAAGTTCTCTGGCAGCCCAGACTCATCCCATATATGAGCTTTACGCGTTAACAGGTCAACAACGCCTTTAAAATCATCTTCAATGCCTATTGGCAACACCATGACTATTGGATTTGCATCGAGAACTTTTTTGACTTGGTCAATCACGCGGTAGTAATCAGCGCCCATACGATCAAGCTTATTAATAAAAATAATACGCGCTACTTCTGAGTCATTCGCATAACGCCAGTTTGTTTCAGATTGAGGCTCAACGCCGCCTGAACCACAAAACACGCCTACGCCACCATCTAGCACTTTCAGTGAACGATACACTTCGATGGTAAAGTCAACGTGTCCTGGTGTGTCGATAATATTAAAGCGGTGGTCATCCCAATAGCATGAAATCGCAGCAGACTGAATGGTTATTCCACGCTCAGCTTCCTGTTCCATAAAATCGGTCGTTGCTTCACCATCGTGAACCTCACCCGTTTTATGAATAGTACCGGTTAATTTTAAGATACGTTCTGTGGTTGTGGTTTTACCAGCATCTACGTGGGCGAAAATACCGATATTTCTATATTTGGTTAAATCAGTCATAAGTCTACAGTCGTTAAGTTAATTGGAGGTGGTGGCTAAACAAATAAAAGCCTAAGCTTTCGCCCAAATAAAAATTGTTTCAATGAACTCGACATTGTATCACCGATAACCAACTGATGAATAGAGCGCTATAACTTTTAACCTGCGGCTGACTCTTTGCTTAATACCCTTTCAAAAGAAGCCCTTGCGCTCATTCTTTCTCGGTATTCGTCTAATAGACGCGAGCCACAAGGGACTCCGAACGCATCAGCCCAGCGTAAGGTATGCGCGATAAGAATATCAATAGCGGAAAACGAATCACCCAAGGCATATTTTTTTCCGCTCAACCTCTTTTCTAGCACCTTACACGCCTTTAGAAATTCCCAGTGAGCAACGTCCAGAATTTCTGGCACTCGTTTTTCTTCAGGGAAAACGAAGGTATGTTTACCCACCGTCCATAATGGCTGCTCTAACTCGGCCAGGACGAAAAAACTCCACTCATCATACCTCGCGCGTTCTTTTGTTCTGGGTTCTGGCACCAGTTTCGAGTCTGAATATTTATCACCCAAATAGGTCATAATAGCGGCAGATTCTGTGAGCACAAAACCGTCATCATCTATCGCCGGCACTTTACCGTCTGCGTGTATTTTTAAATACTCTTCAGATTGCCCCGCACCTTCTAATAGCTCAATTTTAATGAACTCGTAATCCACGCCAATTTCTTCGAGCATCCAGACTACGCGAGAGCTTCTTGATCTTGGAAAAGCATATAGTTTAATCATATTGAACTCCTGGTTAACGCGCATGAAACTTCCAACTTAATCGCACTTCTGAACTTAGTTCGGAGTTAACCCCTGATAAAGCAGGGGGTTAACTCACGGAATAACGCTAGAGGTTGTAGCCGCTTTCTTCGTGTGAGACGACGTCCAGCCCTTGCATTTCAGCTTCTTCGCTCACTCGCAGCCCACCTGTTAACACACCAACAACTTTTAAAATAAGAAATGTCGCGATAATAGTAAATACGATCACCGCGGCGACACCTATGGCTTGAACGGTGAATTGTTCAGAAATAGATGTAATACCTTCAGCGAAACCGTAACCGCTAAAAAGACCCAGTTCAGTCGAAGCGAAAACCGCCACCCCTAAGGAGCCTATTATCCCACCGACGCCGTGCACCGGAAATACGTCAAGTGAATCATCAATTTTCAATACACGCTTAATATACTGTGTTGCGTTAAAGCAGACAAAACCGGCCAGCAAACCAATAATCAACGCACCACCTGGGCCTACAAAACCCGAAGCAGGGGTGATCGTACCTAAACCAGCCACCATACCGGTAACCGCACCCAAGGCACTTGGCTTACCAAATTTTCTCCATTCGATAGCCATCCAGGTCAACGCGCCCATTGAAGCCGATATATGCGTGACGATAATGGCCATTGCCGCGTCACCGTTGGCCGCTAAGGCACTGCCACCGTTAAAGCCAAACCAACCGACCCAAAGCATGCCCGCGCCCATAATGGTCATGGTGAGGTTATGAGGAGGCATAGGCGTGGTCGGAAAACCTTTTCTTGGACCCAGCACCATCGCTGCCACTATGGCAGCCACACCAGCCGTGATATGCACGACGAGACCACCCGCAAAGTCATAAACACCCATCGCGCCTAACCAGCCGCCGCCCCAAACCCAGTGAGTGATCGGAGCGTATACAACGAGAAGCCAAATTGCGCTAAATAGCAGCATTGCTGAAAATTTCATCCGCTCTGCAAAACCACCGATAATGAGCGCCGGTGTAATAATCGCAAACGTCATTTGAAACATCGCGAACAATGATTCAGGAATACCGCCCAACAAGGTGTCTCGATCGATACCTGAAAACATAACCCTAGATAAATCACCAATAAAGGCATTACCCTCGCCAAAAGCGAGGCTGTATCCGACAACGAACCATAAAATTGAAGCAACACAGGTGATCGAAAAGCACTGCATAAATACCGATAACACGTTCTTGCTTCTAACCAAACCAGCATAGAACATAGACAGGCCAGGAATGGTCATAAATAAAACCAGGGCGGTAGACGTTAAAATCCAGGCGGTATTAGCGCCATTTAATTCATCCGCAAATGCCAAGCCAGGCAGTAGCATTAAAACCAAAAAAAGAGCACGTTGTTTTATTTTCATTTAAAGTGCCTCGTTACCCGTTTCGCCCGTACGAATTCGTATTACTTTTTCTAAATTAGTAACAAATATTTTGCCATCGCCAATTTTGCCGGTGTTCGCAGCTTGAACAATCGCGTCTATCGCCGCGTCTAACTGTTCCTCAGATACCGCAATTTCTAGTTTTACCTTTGGCAGAAAGTCGACTACGTATTCTGCACCTCGATATAATTCGGTATGCCCGCGTTGACGCCCAAAACCCTTCACTTCGGTGACGGTTACGCCTGCAACGCCTGTATCGCCAAGCGCTTCACGTACATCGTCTAATTTAAAAGGTTTAATAATTGCTGTTATTAATTTCATAAAACGCCTTTGTTATTATTGAAAAACAAATTTTGCATTAAATAGGTGCGCGTATCAACCTATTTGGTGCATTCCACCCGACCGGCTTGAACAACGCATCAGAAAATAACTTGATAACACACCGCCTTGGGTTAAAAGTGACGCGCCAATTCTAATTTTATCGAATCATCCTGCCGTATATAAAACAGTGGGCCATTATTGTCTTCTGCCGATATGAATCTCGCTTCAACACTGATAACCCATGAACGTGCAATACGACGACTGGCTTCTAGACTGTAAAAACGCGTGTTTTGATTCAAATCACTGATAACACCCAATAACAGTTCACTGGATGCCGCATCGTTCATGCCCAATCTTGCGCCGATGAAAATATCATCCTCAAACGGCGTTGCAGCACTCGATCCGCGATCATCATACAAATATTCTGCGATAACGCCAAGGTCTGCTGACGAGTCGAAAACACCCACAAAACTGTACTCAAACCCGCCGGTAAACGCATTAAAGGTTTCACCTTGTCCACTGCGATGGATCATTTCAACTTTCCACAACCACGCATCCAACGTGGCTTGAACATCAATGCCAGTCTGGTTAATAATGTCGTAAAATGGAACCAAAACCAGGCCATTCGGCGTTACTGTTGGAATGATCCTAGGTTCTCTGCTGGTGCCATAAAAGTGCGATAAGCCTACATCCCAATCATCGAACGTTTGACTCCAACGCAGGGCATAATCGACGTGTTTTTGCTTAGCACCGGACTCATACACAGTATGGTCGTCAATTTCAGGGCTAGAGCGAAAGCGGCCATCCTTTCCTGCAAAGTTTCTTTCTCTAAATCCAGGCAACACGAACAAATCAAGCATACCCCAGTCTTGCAATAAGGTTAGATTGATCATCGGTTGACCTAGCTTATCTTCACCGTCAATATTTTCAACCAAATCACTTTGGTTAATTATATCAACCAAATGCTGCGATTCAGTGACCCCCCAAAACACTTTGCCGATGCCTGCACGAATATCCCATTGCTCTGCAGCGTGCGTCCAAATAAGCTCTCTAACATCAAGGTGGCTACGCTGCGAATCGTGCTCGTCCCATCTAATAAAGGACACAAAGGTGAGGCTATGTTCATTGCCCCAGCTATGGTAAAACTCTGGTTCCGCAAAAAACGATAGATTGTGCTGATCAAACTGCTGTTCATCTAACGCCGACTGGGGGAAATAAGCATATTCGCCCGCAACAAAACCCGACCATTCACTAGCCGACGATTGAGTCCCAAAAGCCCCTAGGGCTATCAAGACCGTTATCCCGAATATATGCTGTTTATTCATTGAATGTTTATTTAACCTTTCCAAGTATTACTTAATTCTTTTTAAACTCGCCTTATTAAAATCCCGATCAGTTAAGCCCGTTTGAAAGGCGTAATCTGAGAACATCAATACGGTTTCTTTTTTGGTTTGGTGATTAACCATGGTCAAGACATCTGGCCGCCAATATTTTCCTAAATATTGCTTATACCCCGATACCATCAACGTTTTTAATAGGGACTTTTTGCGATCATAAAATTCAACCTTTAATGGTTGGTATTTTTCTTTACTCATCCACACTACCGAACGCGTATAACCCGAATATTGGTACTTTGGCGTGGTTTCAATAACAAAACAGTCTTCGCCATCGAGCACCTCATCTTTCAGGTAGCGGTACGCGTACTTTGCCACCTCAACCGAGGATAAATCTTCAAAGGCAAACTCACTGCCCATAAATGGGCCTGATTTATTTTTTGACGAAATACGCTTAACGCGTTTTAAAGCTGGTAAATACAGCCATTGATCATCGGCTTCTAAAATATGCGTAAACGATAAAAACGCGGTGCCTTTAACATCCGCCGGTTTATCAAAAATAGTTAAGCTCTTATCACCATCGCCAACCACTTCAAGTGCTTTTGAGCGCATTTTACGAATACTGGTATCACCATTGGCATTTTTAAGCGTCATCACCATGTTTGATGACAGGTCACCAAAGCCAGCATCTCGCTTATCAGCTTCTAGCGCTATTTCTAGCCCTCTTTCTTCCGGCGTTTGCGCGCACAGTACCAGTGGTAGTAAAAGTAACAACAAACCAATAAATTTGTTCATTTTTTATCCTTATCTAATTTGAGTAATAAAATAGGCAGTAGCAATAAATCCACCACCAAGGCAATCATGATGATCCAAGTAGTTAACGTCGCCATGTCGGAATTTAACGCAAAAGGCGACAGCATTAAGACACCAAATCCTGCACTCAGTATCAGCGTACTGATGGTTAAGGCTTTCCCCACATGGGTAAACGCGTAGGCAATGGAATCCTCTGTGCTATAGCCCTTTTCACGCTTAGCACGTAAATATTTACTAAGGAAATGTACCGTATAATCGACCACAATACCCAGCGTCATACTGACCACGGATGCTAGTGCCATATTAACGTCTTGGTAAAGCCATCCCCACAGGCCAAAACCAATAACAACCGGCACTAAATTGGGTATTAAGCTTAAAAGACCGATCTTAATTGAGCGCAGTGCAAAAACAAGAATAAGCGAAATAAGCAGTAAGGCTAACAGCGACCCACTCAACATGCTTTTTATGTTTTTCTCTGTTAAGTGAGAAAAAATCAGCATGGATCCCGTACCAACTGTTTGCATGCTCGCTGGCAAGTTAGCCTGCATCCAAGCCTCTGCTCGCTGTTCAAAATTGAGCAGCTCGACATTACTCATTTCCTTAACCCCAACCACCAAGAGTGTCGCGGATTTATCAATATTTACTTGATTATTCAAGTCTAAACCATACGGTAACGACATTTCATACAGCAACAAGTACTGTGCCGCTAGCTCCCTACTGTCTGGCAGCTTATACCAAGCAGGGTCGTCACCATGCATGTTCATATTAAGACGTCGCATGGTGTCGCTAAGCACATAGGTATTAATCGTTTCTGGCTGTGATTTTAACCACTGCGCAAAACCGTCTAGGTTCTTAAGGTATTGTGGCTCACTTATCCCACCCTTGCCTTTAGCCGGCAGAGAATACGATAGCTGGAACAAACCACCAACCGATTGATTGGCAAAATCTGAATCCACTCTAAATTGCACAGATTCATCAAAGTATTTTAAAAATTGTTCTTCTGGTTTATTGAAACTAGCCGCATAGGCCGCCGCAGCGACCACCACCACAGAAAGCACTAAAATAGCATTCTGCTGACGAATAACGAACCGAGAGAACTTGGCCAGACGCTCCACCGAGGCATCATCCGCCGCTTTTACTCGCACCGGCATATAACTGATAATCGAAGGCAAAAATGTCAGTGAAAGGCAAAATGATATAAACACACCCACAGCCACTAAATTGCCTAAATCATTAAACGGTGGCGATTCGCTGAAGTTTAAACATAAAAACCCTATTATCGTGGTCGCACTGGTTAAAAATATTGGATGAAAATTAATCCTGATACTTTCTAGTAGGGCGTCCCGCTTGGCTACTTTATGCTGAATGCTATACATAAAGGTCACCAGTAGGTGCACACTGTTTGCCACTGCTAACACCATAATCATTTGCGCCGAAGAGATTGATGCCGGTGTAAGTTTAATCCCCGCATAACCGCCTAACCCTAATGCGATCACATCAGAAAAAATTACCACCAAAGTAATGCCAACAACCGCGCTTACGCTACGCAGCAAAACCAGCGTGATAATAAACATTAACAGCAAGCTGATTGGGGCAAGAAAGGTAAGGTCATTCTCTCCCGCCTCAACAAAGGCATTATTTAATAAAGAAATCCCCGTGGTATAAATATCGATCGTTGGGTATTTTTCTTGATAAAGAGAGACCATCTCACGCGTTTTAGCCACAACCTCTCTTAACTCCGCATCGGGCGAGACTTTTGGGAACTCGATGGTAATATTCAACGCAGTGACGCGCCCGTCAACCGAAACTAACCGCTTCACTAACAACGGGTCAGACAGGCCTATTTGTTTTATTTTTTTTATATCGTCGGCTTGTAAACTAGTCGACACCTCATACAGGCTTTCAACGATTAAGTCATCGTCTTCTGCGTAGGTATGTTGAAAGTTTTGCAGCGAATCAACCCGTCTGGAATAGGGAATTTGCCATGCATCTGTGGTTATTTCTTCTGTTAATTTTAATACGTCTGGCTGAAAAATATCGCCGTTTTTTGGTGCAAGCAGAATGAACACGTTATCAAACTTGGTATAGGTTTTTTCCACTGCATCATACGCCATCAACTCCGGGTTATCAGCGGCGAAAAAAACACGATAATCTGTATCAAACCCTAAATAACGCAAGCCATTCCCTGCCACGACTAACACGATTAGGGTCGCTGCGATAATCCAAGCTCGGTATTTAAGAACCCAAGCACTAAAATAATTTTCTAACCGTTCCATCTTCTAATCTTCCTCTTTACACTAAATTACGATTCACGCTGCTTTAAACGCTTTTGTTGCTGAATAGATTGATAACCCAAGCGATAAAAAACTCTATCTGATGTGTTTTTAAACCCTTTTATTTAGACCATTAAACGTGATGTCCATAATATTGTTCAAATACTTTTCTAGTTGTTTAAGCGTTTGGTTGCACATAAAAGCGGGGGTACTAAACATCAACCAAGACGACAATATAGCCAAACCAATCTGCTCAAGATCATCAATTTCCCACCCGTCTTGGTCCCGGCCTTTTTCTAAAATCCCCATCAATACATCCAGCTCGCCTTGTTTTTTTCTTGCTACCAACGCCGGCCGTTCGGCACATAAGGCATCGATGATTTCATTGATTTTTGGGTACTCATTGAGTTGGCGAAAATTGTAATGCAGTAAGTAAAACACCATATTACGTAGGCCTGACGCCGCTGATACGGTCTTTATATTAACCGCCTGCCGTAGCCCACTTTCCATTTTAACGAAGCTTCGCAAAGCAAAGCTTTCTGCTATATCCAATTTACTGGGAAAGTAACGGTATAAATTTGCCGTTGACATACCCATGTCATTCGCAATTTCCGCCATCGCGGTTTTTTTATAGCCCAATATTTTGAATCGCTTATCAGCGGCATCCAAAATCTTTTCCTTCAATTGTTCACTGGGCAAATCAGAGTCAAACCTTTTCATGATCGGCAGTATACCACTAATTGTGAATAAAAAATAAAATATTCACTGTTCACTTGCTGCCTAATGGTGTAAAAAATTTAGCTTTTTAAAAGAACCCTGATACATTAGCTAATAGTAATGCTTACTTTCGAATTTAATTAATAGTCGCCACTATGAATAAATCCCGCCTATTAGCACCCATAGCAGACGCCGTTAATAAAGGCGAATTGCCTTTAGGCGTCTTCAACAACCCCGCGTTATTCGAACTTAAAAAATCGTCTATTCGAAAAATTAACACGCAGCGACGCATTATATATATAAACCAGGCTACGCTGGGAACACTTAACCTTTCAATCTTTTTATAATTTAAAAACAGGAGCACGACATGTCATTATGGTTAGATTTTATGGGTGCAGAAATTCGATACGTTGAAACTGCCTCTTACGGAAAAACACGCATTGCTGAAGCGGGTAAAGGCAACAAAGAAACCATTTTATTTTTACACGGCGTTGGCGGCCACTGCGAAGCTTATGCCAAAAATGTCGTTGCTTTATCCGATGAATTTCACGTTATCGCCTATGACTACGTAGGCCAAGGTATGTCGGACAAACCTTTATTAGATTACACGCCACTGACACTGGTTGATCATTTGCGTGAATTAATGGACAGCCTAGGCATCGACAAAGCCCACCTTTCAGGCGAGTCAATGGGCGGCTGGGTGTCTGGCTTATTTACCATTGAATACCCTGAACGCGTTTTACGCTTAAACTTAAATACCGCTGCGGGTTTACCGATCATTACCGACAAAGGCCGCGAAGAGCTACAGGGTTTAATTGATTTAACCTCTAAGGCCACAACGCAAGGCCCGCCCACCTTTGAATCGGTCAAAAATCGGATGAAGTGGCTCTTTCATCCAAATAATCACGACACGATGATTACCGATGAATTAGTCAACACACGGTTAACTTGTTACAGACAACCTGGCTCTAAAGAAGTCGCACCAAAAGTACTCGGTATGATCGGCATGCACGATGATTACCTAATTCCCATGGAAAAAATAAAAAAAGAGACCTTATTCTTATGGACCGAAGACAACCCCTGCCATGACGTTCCATGCGCCAAAAATAGCGCGGCAAAAATTCCCGGCTCTTTGTTATACATTATGAAAAAAGACGCTGCACATTGGCCACAATACGAATCACCTGAAGAGTTTAATACCGTTATTCGCCAGTTTTTTAGGAGCGGAACGATCTAAAGACCTACGACTAAAGAGGAGAGCAGCATGAGAAAATCAAACAAAAAGCCTGTTGAAATCAAACCCGGCGCGTATGAAGACGCCATTTTAGGTTTTAGAAATCATTGGTACCCGGCGCTTTTTAGCGCCGATGTGCGGGAAACTGAGGTCAAGACCCTTAAAATTCTAGGCGAAGACGTATTGTTGAAGCGTGTTGATGGCCAAGTCTATGCAGTGCGCGACGAGTGTTTACACCGGGGCTTTAAGTTTTCGACAAAGCCGGAATGTTTTACCAAAAACACCATTACCTGCTGGTTTCATGGTTTCACTTACAATATTAAGAACGGTGACCTTGTCGCCATTCCATCTGACCCAGATAGCAAGCTGATCGGTAACCGGAAACTGCATTCCTACCCTATACAGGAAACAAAAGGGATGCTGTTTATCTTTATTGGCGATATGAGCCCACCGCCACCACTGCTTGACGATGTTCAGTTTGGTTTTCTCGACGAGGATAACCATGTGGTGCCCTTTCATAGCGAAGAGGTTCACTCCAACTGGCGTATAGCGGCAGATTCTGCTTCCGAGTTCAACCACACCTTTATCCACAAAGAAGACGAACTGGTTAAATACTGGAAGCAACCGCTGCCCTTTGCGGAAAAACCAAAAAGCGACAATCCATATGAAGGCTTCATTTTGCACGAAGGACCAGGGCCAAAAGGTTTTACCGATGCTTTTAGCGATGTTATTCCAGTGTTTGAGTTTAAGATTGAATGTGATGGTGAGACCAACACACTGCGGTCAGCTTTCAATCCACAGACAGACCCGGGAAGCATGCCACTTCAGGATGTGGCGGGTATTTTAACCTTGCCGTGCACATTGCGAATTGGACCGTGGGGTGCTGAACCAGAATCGGGCATAACGGGTAGCTATATGCATTACGAGTGGTATGTACCCATCGATGAAACGCATCACCGCTACATTATCGCCTGGGGCAAGAAAGTATCCTCGGAGGGTGAGGCACTTAAGGCCGAACATGACATTCGTACTCGCTGGTCTTATTTGGAATATGAAGGCTTCAATAAAAGCGATATTCTGGCCAACGAAGGATCCCAGGCGGCCTATGATGAACCGGGGTATGCCTACGGCGAGAAAGAAAACCTGTCGCGCATCGATGCCTATGTATTGACATGGCGGCGAATGGCGGCGAAACATAATCGTGGCGTTCAAATTCGCTACGGCAAAAAGAAAAAATCACAACCATGAATCATCAACTCACTCCATCTAATTTAGGCTACTTCGTATTCAATGCCAGCGACTTGGCGGCATGGGAAAACTTCTGCGTTAACCTTATCGGCATGCAATTGAGCGACCGAAGCAGTGATGAGTCATTGATATTGCGAATAGACAACCAGGAACAGCGCGTTGTTATTGAAAAAGGCGGTATTGATGACCTCGTTGCAATAGGCTGGGAGCTTGAATCTGAATCAGCTCTTCTAGCGCTGGTGAACCACATTTCATCAAGTGGCGTTGAAATAAATCTAGCCAGCGATGAGCTGTGTACAAAAAGGTCTGTAAAAAAAGCCTACCTCTGTACCGACCCCAATGGCGTCACTCATGAATTATATTTCGGCGCGGCCATAGCTCCGCTGAGTAAATCATTTCGTTCTTCTGTGTTAATTGGTGACTTCCTTGCTAATAGCTTGGGCGCGGGGCACTATGTGGCGATCGCTCAAAACGCCGAGAAGACGCGTCATTTTTACCAGAATATTTTATGTATGCGCATCAGCGATTACATTAAAGGGGAAGTTGCACCAGGCGGGCCAATTTTAGACGCTACCTTTATGCGTACTAAAACCGGTCGTCATCATTCTGTAGCTTTTGCTGAAATGCCTTTTCCTAAAAAGCTTCATCACTTTATGTTACAGGTGACGGATATGAATGACGTTGGATTGGCGTGCCAACGCTGCAAAGAAGCTCAGATTCCATTCTTTATGGAGCTGGGCCACCACCCCAATGATCAAATGTTTTCTTTTTACGTGCAAAGCCCCAGCGGCTTTGGTTTAGAAATTGGCTGGGGTGGAATTATTGTTGAGGAAGGTAAATGGGAAGTTAAAACATATTCCCAACCGAGTGATTGGGGCCACCAACACCCTGAACACTGACTTTCAGGACACGATGAACAAATCCAAACATAAAGACCAGGCTTCAAAAAATGAAAGATTCAATCGTGCTAAATCAACTTATTTTTTACGCCTAAACTTACCTTGACCATTGAATTGAATGGTTCTTATACATCGTCAGACTTTTTCGAGCCCGACTCAACCTCATTAAAAGCTTCGTTCACGATATCGTCTATATCAAAAGACTCTTTTTTCTTTTCTTCGATAATTGAAGATTTTGAGGGTTCTGGTTCTGGTTCTGGTTCTGGTTCTGGTTCTGGTTCTGGTTCTACTTCTGCTTCTGCTTCTGCTTCTGCTTCTGCTTTTAGATCGATTATTTCGTCCAACTCATCTATATCGAGTGACACATCGATTTCATCTTTTTCTGACAGTACAGCAGCGGCCTTGCCACTAACTTCGAACATCATTTCAATGTCGTCGTCATCTTCAGTATCATTAGCGGCGTTAGCTCCGCTTTCTTCTATAGTTGACCCTGGTTCTTCGTCGGCGGCCAGCTCTTGAGCTGCTTCAATGTCTTTCTCGTTATCAGCAAAATAAACTGCTGATAAACCATATATAGCCTCGTAAAACGAGGCTATATCTTTTTCTTGCTGCATCAACTGGCAAGAAATAAAGTGTCGAATACAGGCTTTCTCCGCACCCAATAATTGACCAGCTCTTTCTTCAGCCGACCCTTCATCAACGCCCAGCACCTTAAACTGGGCGACTAACATCGTTTTTCTTTCGAGCTCTTCAGCAGTCACTTTCTTTAATAATTCTGCTAATTGACTTCTCATTGCAGATTTTTTCTTCTGCGCTCTAAAAAAAAAGAAGCCTATTCCTGCAACCAGTACGAGCAAAATTTCAACTAAAATTATTTGAATGCTATCCATTTAAAAACTCTTTGTTAGTTCGTGAGCTACAACGTCATCATTGGATAAAGTCGTACTTTGTTTCGACTCAAGTCAGCTCCTTTCCTGTAAAGCTTGATGAAAGTAATCCATCATTCGGTCTTTACTGATTCTTAGCTCTTCTTGTTCTTTTTTTCCATCAAACATATTCGCGTATTCGTTTGACACCTCATCCAATGTTTTTAGCGCCGAGGCTAATTGCTCTGAAAGTCTTTCTTTTTCATTACGGCTCAGCTCCAGCTCAGCTTTAATTGTTATTAAATCCGCGCCGTCTTCTGCTTTTAACTGAGACTGCCCTACGACCTCTTTTAGTGCTTTCCAATAGGGCTCTGATATTTCATCCATATAAGTATCTAGCTTTTTAAGGTCACCCGCCTCTTTTTTTAAGAAAATCCTTACCACATGCTGATACATTTTGGACTCTTTTTGCTGCACCTCTTCAAATAGTTCATCCCTTAACTTATCGCTAAACGAAGATAAAACTCCGTCCTTATCCACTTTGTCTTTGCGTTCAGCTACATTCTTTTTAATTTTCTTTGTCAGCGTCTGTATTGCTTTGTGAGCGGTTTTTTTCTTACGACTAGCTAGAAATATAAGCAGGCCCAAAATCACCAGTGAAGCGATCAGGACCTCTGCTAGCAATACCCACGTTAAAAGCTGGCCGTTCATAATGACAACTTGTTAACTAAGGCTTCATCTTCATCGAACGCTTTCTTTTTATACGCTTTATAGCCAAAGAAACCACCGACGACGAACAACAGGTTAACTAACACAACAATCCCTGATGTTAGCAACCAGTTGGATTCTTCTTCCACCACGGTATCAGCTATTTCATTCATTGCAGATAAGCCACTTCCACCAACCACAATTTTGGATAAATCGGGGCATTCGAGAATTTGCTCTTTTGTTACACCTGCCTCTGGAAGTACAATGCCCGCATCAGCTAACACTTGTTTAAACTCCGGCATAATTTCTACATATTCAACTCTGGGTTTAGCCTTCACGTGAAATGATAGCGTTTCTATGCGCTCAAACGTATCGCTAACCGCCTTCACTACTACTTTATAAGGGCCTATTTTTAAGTCTTTTCTTATGTCTGCGAAGAAATAGCCCCCATTGATCATATCTTGTTCCATTTTAATCACTTCTTTTTCATTTCGTTTATCCGTAAGTTCAATCGTAGCGTTAATAACGCCAAGAAAACTGAGGCTTTTCACCAGTTTACCTCTATCTGAGAACAACATTTTTACCCGCATCCCTGAGCCTAGGTATATTTCTTTTGGTAAATTCTCAACGACCATTTGAAGATTGGTCGTGATAAATACCTCATTATCTGAATCAGCAGGAGCAATCAGTCTCCATTCACCTTCCATTGGTTTACTCACAGTCACAATGTCATAGCTTTTCTCTCGATGCCAACGAACACCTGATCGCTTACTAGAATCCCCAAAATCGAGTCCCTCTGGGTCATCTAGTTGAGTTACACCAAAGCCTTTTTTTCTAAACACGACCGCGGTAAATTCTCTAACTGTTTCATCCACCAAAAATTTATTCGCCACCAGCGGGATACTATTTTTTTCAACTAATCGCTTGGTTACTCTCAAAACAGCTCGCTCTAATTGATCTGCTGTATTTATTAACTCTGACCAGCCAGAGGTTTGACTGGCCATTTCACCTAAAAACTCTTTATCCGCCTCTTTTGAAAACCCAACCGTATGAAGACTAACGTCAGCTGCCTTTAAACGGGCTATTTGGTGCTTTAACACCCTTTCTTTTGAGGCAAGTCTTCTTGCCTTCGTCACACCTGACAAAACCTTTCCCTCGGTCAATAAAACAATCTGCCTATTTGCATTTTTATCTACAGTCACCCAGTCTCGTGACACAACAGCTAACGCCCTTTCTATATCACTGGTTTTACCATCAGAATGAATTTTGTTCAGATTCTTTAGTGCCTGGGTTTTCCATGCTATGCCCGAGGTAGATGCTTTCATGATTTCAGTCGTCTTGTCATCAAACATCCAGATACTAGCGATCGCGTTATTAGGTAGCAATTTGACAAATAACTTTAACGCCGCCAGCCGATGGTTGTCCGGATCGCTGAACTTCATATTCTTGGACACATCTACTAATATCCTTACTTCCAGAAACTTTTTTTCATCCGCACCAAACGCAGCTGCCTGTGCAAATGTAGCGGTTAGCAGCAACAGTAGTACACAAAATAATGGCAGGCGTTTAGTTTTTATCATAGGTATTCTGTGCGCTATCGTTAAGCACCGATCGGATTTGTTGTAACGTAAAGTATGTATCGGCTAAGTTAAGCATAACTTAAATGGAAAGGAGTTATTCATTGAAAAAATTCTTAACGCCCCGACGGGTAAAAAGAAATACTACCTGAATGAGTTACAGTTTATCACTTGCCTTTTGAAGAACAGCTACGGCAGGCAGGACCTTACCCTCAAGGAACTCGAGGAATGCGCCACCCCCGGTAGAGATATAAGAAACTTTGTCGGCGATATTATATTTATCAACCGCCGCTAAGGTATCGCCACCGCCTGCTATTGAAAAGCCATTGCTCTCGGCTATCGCTCGCGCCAGCACTTTGGTGCCTTCAGCAAACTGATCGAATTCAAACACACCCAATGGGCCATTCCACACAATGGTACCGGCCGACTTAACCAGGTCCGCATATCGCTTTGCCGTTTGTGGGCCAACGTCTAATATCAAGTCGTCGTCTACAACGTCTTGCACCAATTTAACAGTTGCTTCGGCAGATTCTGAAAACGACTTAGCGCACACCACATCAACCGGCACAGGAATACTAGCGCCGTTTTTTTCGGCCTTCGCCATCAGTGCTTTTGCTTCATCAATTAAATCTGGCTCATACAATGATTGGCCTACCGAGTGACCTTGTGCAGCAATAAACGTGTTGGCGATACCGCCACCGACGATTAGCTGGTCGACCTTATCTAGCATCGAATCCAATACGGTGAGTTTTGTGGATACTTTTGCACCACCCACTATCGCCAACATCGGTTTAGCGGGTTGAAATAAAGCCTTGCCCAATGCGTCTAATTCAGCTGATAAAAGCGGGCCTGCACAGGCCGTAGGCGCAAACTTGGCCACCCCGTGCGTTGACGCTTGCGCACGGTGCGCAGTGCCGAATGCGTCCATCACAAATACGTCGCATAAGGCGGCCATTTTTTTCGCCAAGGTCACATCATCCGACTTTTCGCCTTTATTAAAACGCACGTTCTCACACAAAATAATATCGCCTGCCTTGCCCGCTACGCCATCAACCCAGTCTTTTTCTAAACGGACGGGCAAACCTAGTAAGCTTGATAAGCGTTCGGCAACGGGTTTTAGACTGAAGGCTTCGTTGTATTCGCCCTCTACTGGGCGTCCAAGGTGAGACATAATCATCACCACCGCGCCCGCTGCGTGCGCTTGTTGAATAGTGGGCAAACACGCACGAATTCTTGCATCACTGCTGACCTTGCCGTCTTTTATCGGCACATTTAAGTCTTCTCTAATAAGAACCCGTTTGCCCGACAAATCCAGTTCTTGCATTTTAATGATGGTCATATTGAAATTCTTTTTGCTGAGTTGGTCGCGACTAGCACGTCATCATCGCTTCTGCCGTATCTAACAAGCGGTTAGAGAAGCCCCATTCATTGTCGTACCAGGCCTGTACTTTAACAAGCGTGTTATTTTGCACAATGGTTTGGGCCGCATCAATACTGCACGACGCAGCGCAATGGTTAAAGTCCACCGACACCAGTGGTGTCTCGTTGAAGTTGAGAATATGCTTCATCTCACCTTCGGAAGCCGCTTTTAACGCCTGATTTATTGTCTTTACCGTGGTTGCTTTTGACGCAGTAAAGGTAAAGTCAATAAGCGCCACGTTCAGAGTCGGAACGCGTATCGCCAAACCGTCAATTTTACCTTTCAATTCGGGCAGGATAAGCTCCACCGCCTTAACTGATCGAGTCGGCGTAGGAATAATGGATAAACCCGCCGCCCTTGCCCGACGTAAATCGATATGGTGTGAGTCGATCAATTGTTGGTCATTGGTATAGGCGTGTATCACCGTGCCCAGGCCGCTTTCAATGCCAGCGGTTTGGTGCAGTATTTTCGCCATCGGTGCTAAACAGTTCGTGGTACAGGAACCATTCGATACGACTTTATACTCGGGCTTTAAGTCTGCGTGATTCACGCCATAAACGATAGTGGCGTCTACCTTTTCATCAGATGGTGCCGAAATAAGCACCTTTTTTGCACCCGCAAGGCAATGCATATGCGCTTGTTCTGCCTGACTAAATTGCCCGGTACACTCCAGCACCACATCAATATCAAGTGCTTTCCAAGGCAGCTTGACCGGGTTCGCTTCTGACAAGTAATGAATACTATCACCCGCTACCAGCAACTGATCCTTTGTAAACGATACCTCATAAGCAAAACGCCCGTGGGTCGTATCGTATTTCAGCAGATGGGCAGAAATATCTAGCGGCTCAACTTCATTAATCGCAACGAGCTGTATTTGCTCGTTGCGTTGCGCTTCATACAAAGCCCTCAGTGTATTGCGACCAATTCGGCCAAAGCCGTTAATAGCTACTCTTATACTCATATTAGCCAGGGTTTATAAAACGCCTTTGGCAGCCGTTACGAGCTTGTCGACGGTAATACCAAAATACTCAAAAAGCACCTCTGCGGGCGCGGACTCTCCAAAACGGTCAATACCGATCACCGCGCCTTGCAAACCCACGTACTTGTACCAAAGAGCGGTTGAACCCGCTTCTATGGCTACTCTTGCGGTGACTGCTGCGGGCAGGACAGATTCTTTATGCGCAGCGTCTTGCTTGTCGAAAATATCCGTGCATGGCATAGATACCACGCGAACATTAATACCTTCAGCAGACAATGTTTCCGCAGCTGATGTCGCTAGTTCGACTTCTGAACCAGTGCCAATTAAGATCAATTGTGGTTCGCCATCGCAGTCTTTCAATACGTAGCCGCCTTTTGAGATAGCCGCCAATTGTTCAGCTGAACGATCTTGATGCTGTACATTTTGGCGCGTAAAAATTAACGCCGATGGTGTGTTTTCGCTTTCGACTGCACACTTCCACGCCACCGCACTTTCCACCGCATCGCAGGGACGCCAAACGTCTAAGTTAGGAATCAAGCGTAAGCTCGACACATGCTCGATAGACTGATGCGTTGGGCCGTCTTCGCCCAGGCCGATTGAATCGTGGGTATAGACGAAAATATTTCTTAACTTCATCAACGCCGCCATGCGTACCGCGTTGCGGGCGTAATCGGAGAACGTTAAAAAAGTCGCACCGTAAGGGATAAAGCCACCGTGTAAAGCGACGCCGTTTTGAATGGCACTCATGCCGAATTCACGCACACCGTAGTGCAAGTAATTGCCATTTGCATTCGTGCCGTCTACGTCGGTACAACCCGTCCATTCGGTCAGGTTTGATCCAGTTAAATCCGCCGACCCGCCCAAAAATTCAGGCAGCAACGGACCAAAAGCATTCAGCGTATTAAGCGATGCCTTACGTGACGCAATCGTCTCGCCCGCTTGCTGTGTAGACTGGATAAACGCCGTTGATTTTTCTTGCCAATCAGCGACTAACTCACCTGATAAACGGCGCAATAACTCGTCTGCTAACTCTGGAAATGCTTCCACGTAAGACACCAACAACTCTTCCCAGGCAGATTCAGCCAGCTCACCTTTATCGTTCGCGTCCCAGGCTTCTTTAACGTCTGCAGGAATTTCAAACGCAGGCGCTGTCCAACCTAAAAATTTACGCGTTGCCGCGATTTCTTCTGCGCCCAATGGTGCACCGTGTACATGGTGCGTACCTTCTTTGTTGGGTGCGCCAGATCCAATCATTGTTTTACAGCAGATTAAGCTCGGCTTATTGGTTTCTTTTTTAGCTTCCTCAACGGCTTTTTTAATCGCTTCTGGATTATGTCCATCAACACCACTGACGACGTGCCAGCCATAGGCTTTAAATCGAGCAGGGGTGTCGTCGGTAAACCAGCCTTCAACGTTACCATCGATGGAAATGCCGTTATCGTCCCAAAACGCGATTAACTTACCTAAACCCAGGGTACCGGCGTAAGAGCAGGCTTCGTGGGAAATACCTTCCATCAAGCAACCGTCACCCATAAAGGCATAAGTATGATGGTCAATAATAGGAAAATTGGGTTTATTAAATTGCGCTGCTAACACCTTCTCCGCCAATGCCATACCTACTGCGTTGGTAATACCCTGTCCTAATGGACCGGTGGTCGTTTCAACACCCGCGGCGTAGCCGTATTCAGGGTGACCCGGTGTTTTAGAATGTAATTGACGGAAGTTACGAATCTCTTCAATATCCAAATCGTAACCGGACAAATGCAATAAAGAGTACAACAACATCGAACCGTGGCCGTTAGACAACACAAAACGATCGCGGTTAACCCAATGTGGATTTGCAGGGTTGTGCGACAAAAAGTCATTCCACAACACTTCGGCAATATCGGCCATACCCATCGGCGCACCTGGGTGGCCAGATTTAGCTTGTTGAACGGCGTCCATACTGAGGACACGAATGGCGTTAGCCAGAGTTTTACGAGGAGGTGTTTTGCTCATTATCGCTGCTTATTTAGTGGGCTTAATAACTAGCGCGCCTGGCACTAATTTAGAGAACACCGAATTTTACACTGAACGGCTTAGAAGAGAAACCGTGAGTAGCTAATAGGCTGCAAATCTAATGTCGCCTTATTGTTGTGGCATGACTCGACCTACTACTCTACCTAACGTATATCGCAATAGAAATAAAGTGACACAGGGAGCCAGATAAAACAAACAGATGCCAGATACCGTGGGCATGGGGAAGTTTTTTAAAACCATCCAGTATATAAAATACGATACCCGTCGTGTAAGCGATGCCTCCGGCCGTCAACCAGGTCACACCCGCAGCAGGGACGGTTGCCTGCAAATCAGAATAACTCAGCGTACAAATCCAGCCCATAGCCAGATAAATAAGTACCTGTAGCCACTCAATACGCTTTGCGATGAGAATATCCAGTAGCAAACCAATGACAGCCATCGTCCATATCAAGACCAACATTAACAGGCCATTATATTCCCGTAGCGACACCAGCATATAAGGCGTATAGGTTCCTGCTATTAACAGGTAGATTGAAATGTGATCGAGCTTCTGAAATATTTTCTTAAGTTCGCGGCCTCGGAAACTGTGATACAGAGTGGACATCGTATACAGCAGGATGAGTGTCAGGCCAAAAATGATAAAGCTGATAACGAGTAACAGGTCACCTTCTTGAAGGCCGACAGTTAACAGCACGCCAAAGCCGAGTAGAGCCAGGACGGCACCCACCAGATGGGTAATACTGTTTAGTTTTTCACCGTAGTACATATTGCATCTACCAATATAAGTCGGATAAAAAATCTCTTTAGGCGTTAAGATGAACTTTAAAAGCACTATAACATTGATAATTTAATAGCTTGCCCCACTATTAAGTTGTTATTACCATAGTTTTTTATAGCGACATAAGGTTACCACATGAGCACATACGTTCTTATTCATGGTGCGTGGCACGGCGCCTGGTGCTGGGACAAACTGGTACCGCTCTTGCAAGACCAGGGGCATACCGTTATTGCACCCGACCTGCCGGCTCACGGGCAAGACCTTACACCCATTAGCGAAGTGACTTTACAGTCTTATGCTAATAGGGTCTGCGAGGTCGTTAACAAACAAGCTGAGCCGGTTATTTTAGTCGGCCACAGTTTAGGCGGCGTATCTATAACCCAGGCCGCTGAACAATGCCCGACTCAGATTAAAAAACTGGTTTATTTGAGTGCTTTTCTTTTACCTAACGGTGTCGCACGGCTCGGTTATGGCGACGACATTGGTGGCAGCCTGCTTGAGAAAAACAAAGCGTTGTCAGAAGATAAAACGATTGTTTACTTTAATGAAGCCGGTTTAGAAGCCACTTTTTATCACGATTGCTCTGCGCAAGATATCGCGAGAGCAAAGACATTAACGCGTCCGGAACCCACTGCGGGCATCATCACCCCGGTACGCTATACGGCAGAAAATTTTGGCCGTATTCCTCGCGTTTATATTGAATGTTTACAAGACCGAGCTATTCTGCCAGCACTGCAAAAACGAATGTATACCGAAACAACCGTTGGTCGAGTTATTTCGATGAACACCAGCCATTCACCTTTTTTTTCAGCCGCAGACGAATTAGCAAAAAACCTTATCGATTTATAATTAACTGGGAAGGGGGTCGTTATTATGTGTGTTTACCGACATTCCAACCTTTGTCGGCGATTAAATGTTCTGCGGCTGCCAAGGGCTCTTCTTCAAGTGGCGTTGCCATTGAGTCGTTCCAGCGGTTAAAAAAACCAAACATGCCAATTACACCTAGCATTTCAACGATCTCTTCGTCGTTCCAATGCGAGCTTAGGCGTTGATATAATTCGTCCGAAACGTCATTTGGGACTGAGGCGGCGGCCAGGGCATAATCAAGCGCGACCCGTTCTTTATCTGTAAAAAGCGGGCTGTTGTTGTATTTATAAACATCTCTCATCTTTTCTTCGCTGATTCCAAACCGCGTGGCGCTAACAGAAGTATGTGCCTTGCAATACTGGCAACCCACCGCCTGGCTGGCCATATGTGCAATCAATCGTTTAAAGCCTACATCCACCTTGCCGTTTGGGGCAAAAACCGCTTTATTCATTTGGATAACCGACTTGGCGATAGCGGGAACTCTCTGCATTGTTAATAAACTATTCGGAACAAAACCGAGCGTGCTTATGAAATGCAAAAAATCTTTTTTTAATTCTGCATCCTGGCAATCATCAATACTTAGTGGTTTCATGCGAGACATTGGAAATACCTCCAGACATTGTGCTGTTAATGCATTTCTAAATAGAGTGGCTCATACTGAGCCACTGTTTTTTTGACCATTTACCCGTGATTACTAGCCAGAGCGTCGCCTAAACCAACTCTCTTTTCAAAAGCCCTTACTTTACTTTAAGGGGTTTTACCTTCAGCTCTTCTTCAGTAGCCGGTACGAAACCGTACTGACGGTAGATTTCCTGAGCTTGAGCAGTGGCCAGATAAGCCATAAAGCTCCTGGCATTTTGCATATTACGCCCTGCTAACATGGGGCCAATGGCGTAGGCAACTTCGGCTTGCTTGTTATACGGCGCAGGAATGGCAACGCCTTCTATTGGCCGCCCCTCTTTTTTAGCGTGTACGACTTCCGACGTCCACACGATACCGACGTCTGCTTCGCCTCTTTCAATAAGGTCTGGGGTTTCCCTATGGTGCCGAGAGGTGAACCACGTTTTACCTTCTACTGCCCAGCAGCTTTTACACTCTTTCTCAGCAGTTACTTTTTTGTGTATGCCTAGGTCTTTTAACATCGCACTACCGTAAAACTTAAAGATGCCTTCGGTCAATGGATTGGGATGTGACTGAACAAGGTCATCACGAGCCAAATCTTCAGGTCCCTTGATGCCTTTTGGGTTGCCTGCAGCGACCATTAATTCAAGTTTATTGTGGGTGTAGATAATGTATTCATCCATCAAGCCTTTTTGATTCAACTTTTTAAGGTGACCGATATTAACGCTGGCAAATAGATCAGGGTTGATGGCGGTCTTTTGGCCATTTATTTCACCCTGTTGTAGTAGCTGTTTTTTAAGTATCTGGCCCGGCGGAATCGTTTCAACGTACACCGATTTAATATCAGAATGTTTAGATTGGAAATCTTTAATCAGCTCTTCCATCACCATAAACTGATTGCCGGCGAGATACATCACCAACTCGGCTTTGTAGGAATCAGCTATTTCGCCATAGACTATTTCACCGTTGGTGTGGAACGTTCGGTAATCATGTCCTTCACCGGCATCTTTTGCAGCCTGTGCGTTGGCGAAAAAAGACAACATTATTACTGAGCATGTTATTAATATTGAAGAAAATTTCATTGCAGTCTCCTACGTTAGTTATTTTTATAAATTCAACATCCTGGCAAACCTGAACAATTCTTTTGCTAAGAAAACCTTACCTTAATATCCCACGATTTGAAAGCTGTTTGTCTTATTCAAGGCACTCACATAAAAACAGAGAACGTGTGAAATATAAACTACATCCATTTAACCCTCACAGAGGATAAGTGTCGTAAAGCCGAACTGTCAGTTCGACTAACTCCACTTTATAGAACACCCCATACTCGACACTTGCTCAACAGGTCCTTTAGCCGTTTTTGCGACCATCAACATGGCGTCTAACAGTTCTCTCTTTAATCCTTTCGCGCTGACTTGTTTAGTGCTTTCGTCTAACCGACCACGGTATTGCAACTGCATATTATTGTTGTAGCCAAAAAAGTCTGGTGTGCATATAGCGCCGTAGGCTTTAGCGACTTGCTGTGTCGTATCTATCAAGTAAGGGAAGTTATAGCCTTTTTCTTTGGCTATTTTTTGCATCTTGCCGAAAGAGTCTTCGGGGTAGTCGTTCGGGTCATTCGACATAATCGCAACCACGCCGACGCCGTTGGCCTGCAATATAGCCATATCCGCCACCAGGCGTTCTTGAATGGCTTTTACGTAAGGACAATGATTACAGATAAACATCACCAGCAGGCCGTTTTTAGCCGCGCAGTCATCACGCGTCCAATAGTTACCATCGACGCCTAACAACTTAAAGTCTGAGGCTGGTATGCCAAAATCACACACTGGGGTATGCATCAAGGTCATGGTCTTTCCTTAGTCGGTATCTAATGCGCCAAATAATAATACGCCACCCAGACCGCCTAAGGCCCACGTAACGACGGGAGCATCACCGAGCATCAGCGGCGAGAAGCCGTCTAAAGCCAAAATAATGGCGGCTGAAATAATTAGGCTGCCACCACAGATAGCCATAATATTTCTGCGATGGTTTTTCGCCAGCTGCTGCTTAATTTCGTCTAACTGTTTGGACTTCCAGCGGATTTCAAGTTCACCTTTCGACGCATCACTGAGCACCTGATACAGCATCTCCGGCAGTTCTGGCAACTTCTCCGCCATAATAGGCAGATGGGCTTTTAGTTTGTTAAAGGTCGCTTTTGGCCCAACGGTATCTTTATACCAATCTTCCAGATAGGGCTTTGCCGTTTGCCATAAATCCAGATCGGGATACAGCTGACGCCCAAGTCCTTCTATATTCAATAAGGTTTTTTGCAATAGTACGAGTTGTGGCTGCACTTCCATATCGAAGCGGCGAGCGGTCTGGAAAAGGCGCAGTAGCAAATGCCCGTATGAAATTTCTTTCAGCGGCTTTTCGAAAATGGGTTCGCAAACGGCTCGAATGGCGCTTTCAAATTCATCAACGCGCGTATGTTTTGGCACCCAGCCCGATTCGATATGCAACTGAGCCACGCGGAAATAATCGCGCTGGAAAAAAGCCAGAAAGTTTTCAGCCAAATAGCGTTGATCAGCGAGCGTTACGCTACCCATGATACCAAAATCGACCGCCAAATATTTCGCGTCATCCGAGGCGAAAATATTACCGGGGTGCATATCGGCGTGGAAGAAATTATCGCGAAACACTTGAGCAAAAAATATTTCTACGCCACGTTCGGCGAGTAATTTTAAATCGATGCCTCTTTCACGCAATACCTCTATTTTGCCAATCGGCGTGCCGTAAATACGCTCCATCACCATCACGTTTTGACGCGTGTAATCCCAGTACACATAGGGTACATAAAGCTTATCAGAATTTTTAAAGTTACGACGCAATTGCGAGGCGTTGGCCGCTTCGCGTACCAAGTCAAGCTCGTCGTGGATGGTGTGATCAAACTCCCGCACGACTTCCAGTGGCTTTAAACGCTTGGCTTCACTCCAGTACTTATTGGCCAACTCCGCCAGGGTATAAAGCAGGGCTACATCCGCATCAATGATTTTATCGATGCCCGGGCGCAGCACTTTAACGACGACGTCTTCGCCGCTGTGTAATTTGGCCGTGTGTACCTGCGCGACAGAAGCCGATGCTAGCGGACTTTCTGAAAACTCGGCGAACACCTCTTCAATAGGCCGTTCTAGCGATTTCTCGATAATTTGGCGCGCCAACTCATCGGCAAACGGCGGTACATTATCTTGCAACTTCGACAATTCCTCACCAATATCGGCGGGCAGTAAGTCCTGACGCGTTGACAGTATTTGGCCAAATTTAACAAAAATAGGACCCAAATCTTCCAACGCTTTGCGAATTCGCTCGCCGCGTGGCTCATTACGCCTACCGAGCCAATAGCTGGGCGAAAGGTAGGTTAAATATCGCAGGGGGCGAAACAGGTGTAATTTAAAAACAAACTCATCCAGCCCATAGCGCAATAACACGCGTTGAATACGAATCAGTCTAAAAGCCGTTGCAGGGTTGATCACGCTGTTTCCTCGTTCGGCCCATTCGCCTCTGTTTGCTTGCTCACGATGAGCCGCTTGATTTTTGCTTCTATTCGATCGGTCGCCAAGCGGAGCGTATCTACATCGGTTTTGAATCGCTCAACTTCAAACCGAGATGGCAACATGTTTTGCTCTTCACGAAAATATTCGGACGCATTTAGCGCATTCGTTTTAGACGTTTCCTGCAACCAGCCTGAAAAGTTGCGCGCAAAACCAGCTACTTGATTGGCTATCACATCGCCTGTTATTTGAGACAAAGGCTCTTCCCAATCGACCTCGATATTCTCTAAAAATCGCTGGAATTGATGGCCCAGTTCAGTATCGCCTTCTATGCTCACCTCACCCGAAAAAAGGCTGCTGACCGATGATGCTTGCAGCCCCATCATCGCTAACGCTATTGGAGAACCTGAGATTTTAGTGTCGACCTGCTCTGTGAATTCATCGCGAATATCCAGACCATCGGCACTGATGATAAGGTACAAACTCAGCTCCAGCGCACGAAAGTGCAGTTCCACGACCTTGCCTTGCATTTTTGCCAGTTGCTTAGGCACTTCTGGGTCGTAGTCCAGATAACGATTAATCGCTATTTGCAGAGGCTTTACCAAAGGCGACATCGCTGACATATCGGATTACAGTTTATAACCCGTATGAACCGCCACGATACCACCGCTTAGATTATTCACCTGGCAACGTTCAAAACCCGCGTCTTCCATCATACCCTTGAGCGTTTCCTGATCCGGGTGCATGCGAATGGACTCTGCCAGATATTGATAGCTATCGGCATCTTTGGCGATTAGCTCACCTATTTTGGGTAATAACTTGAAGGAGTAAAAGTCGTAAATCTTATCCAACACCGGATTAGTCGGCTTTGAAAATTCCAGAATCAATACGCGACCGCCGGGTTTGAGAACGTCAAACATCGAGCGCAGGGCTGCATCTTTATCGGTGACGTTTCTTAAACCAAAACCAATACAAACGCGGTCAAATTGATTCGAAGCGTACGGCAAGCATTCAGCATTCGCCAAATTATAGGTAATCGTATTGACGTGCCCTTTGTCGATCATACGGTCACGACCCACGCGCAGCATGGCTTCATTAATATCAGCCAATACGACCTTGCCCGTTGGGCCAACGCGTTTGGCAAATAAGACCGACAAATCACCCGTACCGCCCGCTAAATCTAATACGACATGGCCCGGTTTTACATTTGCAATTTCAACGGTAAAACGCTTCCAAAGTCGATGAATACCCATCGACATAAGGTCATTCATAATATCGTATGACGGCGCGACAGAGTCGAAAACGTCACGAACTTTGCCGACTTTTTCTTCTACCGGAATGTCTTTAAAACCAAAATGCGTTGTCGTTTTATCTACCATGCAAACCTTTCTCCGATTGTTGCCATCTAATCAACGACCCGCTTAGGCGTTTCGTTGGTGGCCCGCCGCTTCTAGTCTGGCCAAATACTCTTGCCAATTATCGTTTTTATTGGTCGCCAATTCGATCAAAAAATTCCACGCGTACAGCCCCGTGTCATGGCCGTCACTAAACACCAGTCGAACCGCGTAATTACCCACCGGTTCTATTGCGTCAATATTGACCATTTCTTTACCCGTTTGCAGCACTTCTTGCCCAGGGCCGTGGCCTCGCACTTCCGCTGAAGGCGAATGCACGCGCAAGTATTCACAACTCAGCTCCGTTGTGCTGCCATCGTCAAAACTCAGCGACAGGGTTCTGTTCTGTTGGTCTAAGGCCAAATCTGTTATCGATAGCATTTTTTACCTATAAAATATAACGTGATAAATCTTCATTTGAGGTGAGCGCGGCTAGTTGTTTGTCAACGTAGGCGGCATCAATCACTTCATTCAATTCCGTGCCGGCAGGTGCCTTGAATGAAACCTCATCGAGCAAGCGCTCCAAAATGGTGTGTAATCGACGAGCACCTATATTTTCGGTACCTTCATTCACTTGCCACGCCATTTCAGCGATACGGGCAATACCGTCATCGGTAAACCTTAAATTGACGTTTTCGGTTGCCAATAATGCGATATATTGCTCCGTTAATGACGCATCTGGCTCGGTCAAAATACGAACAAAATCGGCCGCTACCAAAGCATCCAGCTCGACTCGAATGGGGAAGCGACCCTGAAGCTCAGGAATTAAATCTGACGGTTTAGCGACGTGAAATGCACCCGAGGCGATAAATAAAATATGATCTGTTTTTACCGAACCATATTTAGTCGTCACGGTGCAGCCCTCTACTAAGGGCAATAAATCGCGCTGCACGCCATCTCTTGATACATCGGCACCACCACTATCACCACGCTTACAGACTTTATCTAATTCATCTAGAAAAACAATACCCGTTTGCTCCAGGCTTTCAATCGCCTTTTGCCTCAACTCTTCTTCGTTAACCAGTTTTCCAGCTTCATCTTCGGTTAATGCCAGCAGCGCATTTTTGATGCTCATTTTGCGCTTATTTTTTTTATTGCCCGAAATATTCTGGAACATCCCCTGCAACTGGTTGGTCATTTCTTCCATACCGGGGGGCGCCATAATTTCAACCCCGACACTCGGCGCATTCACTTCTATTTCAATTTCTTTATCGTCCAAATCGCCTTCGCGTAATTTCTTACGGAATTTTTGCCGCGTAGCATCACCGGCGCTTTCTTCCTGACTGACGCTTTGAGCACGCGGCAATAAAATGTCGAGAATTTTTTCTTCCGCCGCGTCTTCAGCTTTACGCTTAACTTTTTCAACTTCGACTTCACGCGTCATTTTAACGGCGATATCTGCAAGATCACGTATGATAGAGTCAACATCGCGACCAACATAACCAACTTCGGTAAATTTAGTCGCCTCCACTTTTATAAAAGGGGCTTTTGCCAGGCGCGCCAGACGACGCGCGATTTCTGTTTTGCCGACGCCTGTTGGACCTATCATTAAAATATTCTTTGGCGTGATTTCGCTGCGCAGACTCTCATTTACTTGCGAGCGCCTCCAGCGGTTTCTTAACGCGATGGCGACGGCTCTTTTTGCGGCATTCTGTCCGACGATATGCTTATCGAGCTCGTGTACGATTTCTTTCGGTGTCATTTCGCTCATATTACTTTTGTTCCTCGGACGTTAACTCTTCAATCGTTTGATTGTGGTTGGTGTAAATGCAAATATCTCCAGCGATGCCCAGAGATTTTTCGACTATTTCACGCGCAGTTAAATCAGTATTCTCCAATAAGGCTCGCGCCGCGGATTGAGCAAAAGGCCCACCAGAACCTATGGCTATAAGGTCTTGCTCCGGTTGAATGACATCGCCGTTACCAGAAATAATTAAGGAGTCTTTGCTATCGGCAATGGCCAGTAAGGCTTCTAACTTACGCAGCATGCGGTCCGTGCGCCAATCTTTCGCCATTTCTACCGCCGCGCGCGTTAAGTTGCCATGGTGCTTTTCGAGCATACCTTCGAAGCGTTCAAACAAGGTAAAAGCGTCCGCCGTTGCCCCTGCGAAACCCGCTATCACATTACCACCACCCAGTCTGCGAACCTTTCTTGCATTGCCTTTCATAATGGTATTACCAAGCGTTACCTGGCCATCACCACCAATCACGACGCTATTACCACGCCGTACTGAAACAATTGTCGTTCCTCTAAAATCCACGGTCACCTCTCTCTTTGATTCAAGACCTGACATTTTACACAATAATCGCGCCTTAGCGTGCTCGCCTAACTCGTTTAGGCACTATTCATACTACTTATGATATTCTTTATGCTGATTAAAAACAGGGAGTGATTACCGTGGATGAATTAAATCAAATTTCTCAAACGCTTGCTCTTAGCATGGGGGCAGCCTGGGGCAGCGGAATTAATTTATACGCGACCTTGCTAATGATTGGTTTACTCGCTCACAATGGGCAAATAGACTTGCCACCCGATCTGATGATTGTCGCCGACCCACTGGTAATGACGGCCGCTGGTCTCATGTATGTCATTGAGTTTTTTGCTGACAAAGTGCCGGGGGTTGATACCGCCTGGGACACCTTGCATACCTTTATCCGCATCCCCGCTGGCGCGATGTTAGCCGCTGGCGCTATTGGCGATATAGGACCCGCCGCAGAAATTGCTGCAGCGCTGGTGGGCGGTAGTTTAGCCGCTGCAACGCACGCCACTAAGGCGGGTACTCGCGTCCTCATCAACACCTCGCCTGAACCATTTACCAACTGGACCGCCTCTATCGCTGAAGATATTGCCGTTTTTGCCGGCGTATGGGCGTCTATTCAGCACCCCGCCTTTTTCATAGTCGCTATCGTCCTATTTATTTTATTGATGATTTGGGCGCTACCTAAATTATGGCGCGGTATTAAACGCGTGTTTAAATTCTTAGGCCGGTTATTCGGCTGGTCTAGCGACGACGAGGATTTTTCCAAACCCGTATCTAGCGGCAAATTACCACGGCCGGATTAGGGCTTCTTTTTTTGCCTGGCACGTGGGTGCGCCTGATCGTACACTGAAGCGAGGTGCTGAAAATCCAGGTGCGTATAAACCTGCGTGGTAGCGATATTACTGTGGCCCAACAGCTCCTGCACGGCGCGTAAATCTCTACTAGATTCCAGCATATGACTGGCGAACGAGTGCCTTAACATATGCGGATATAAACGCCCCTGCAAACCCTGACGCTTTCTCCAGCGCTCCAACCGTGACTGGATGCTTCGGGTAGTGAGACGGCGGCCTGTTTTACCAGTAAATAACGCCATTTCATCGGTTTTAACAATGCTCGCCCTCTCCAGAAGCCACGCACGAATGGCTTCTGCTGCTTTTTGCCCCAGGGGTAATAATCTGGATTTCTGACCCTTGCCGCTGACCACGTGAACGGTACGCCCTCTCAAATCCATATCCATTAAATTGACATTGGCTAGTTCACTAACGCGTAGGCCAGAGGAGTACAGTAATTCCCACATGGCTAAATCTCGCGTCTCTAATGCATCCTTGGGTGCCGCTTCCAGCAGCACATTCACCTGGTCGACGTCTAATACGTGCGGTAAAGCTTTTGGTGATTTCGGCGCACGGATTCCAGCGGCGGGATTATTTGGCAATCGTTGAATTTTAATCAGGTAGTTAAAAAAGCTACGGCAGGCGGATAATTCGCGTTGCAGGCTGCGACTGCCCAGACCTTCACGATGCCGCTCAGCGATGAATCGGCGAAGCTGATGACTCGTCAGCTCCGACCAGTCAGTTAATGCTTGTTGCTCACAAAAAAGGGTAAGTTGCTGCAAGTCGCGCTGGTAGGCTTTTAAAGTGTTTGGAGATAATCGACGTTCGACCCTCAGCACTTCTAAAAACTGCTGACAAACATCAACAGCGATCTGGTCCACGGCTAAGCTTTATCTATTTGTTGCAATGAAGCCAGACGTTTTGCTACCAGCTCGCCCAGATGCGCTAGAAACAAGCTGCCCATGGTCGGATGGAAACGGTCGGCGTCTTTGCTGCCAATCGCTAATAAGGCATCCTGCTCATTTATTTTCAACGGAATAAACGCCACCGACTGAACACTATTCGCGTCCTCTTCAAATAGGACCGCCGCCTGATCGTGCGTTGGGTGCCCACACTTAATCTTTTGTGAATCTAAAATACGCCGAAAGCTCTCCATCTTTTCTGAGTCTCGCAGCCATACGACATCGGTAATCGGGAAGTCCGGATTGCCGTCGTCAGCGACAATACGAATAGCAAAAAAATCGGCACCGAAACAATCCCGCAACATATCGTCCAGCGTTGCAAAAACGTCTTCAACGCAACGCGCGTCAATCAACGCGGTAGTCAGCTTCTGCATGCGACCAAATAAGGCGTCGTTTTCACGCGCGATAGCTAACAAAACCTCAAGCTGCTGCTGCGCTTTATTATTTTTTTCACGCAGCAACGCTAATTGGCGCATGGTTAGCGACACCACTCCAGCCCGGCCATCATTCACTTCAATCATTTCCAGTAAATCTGGGTTCTGGTTAAAGAACTCAGGGCTGGCTAGCAAATACTCACGAACCTGATCCGCCGTTAAAGGGCCGCTTTCTTCTGTTTTATGTTGCTGACTCATAATCTAATCATACCATCAAAAATAAATGTTGCAGGACCGGTCATTTTTACTGGATGCCCATCCCCTTGCCAATCAATACTTAGCACACCACCTGGCAGTTCAACGCTAACTGGCGTAACGACCTTAGCTAACCTGATAGCCGCAACAACCGCCGCACAAGCACCACTTCCACACGCCAGCGTTTCTCCTGCTCCTCGCTCAAAAACGCGCAATTTAATAGTCGATGGTCCGGCTATTTCGCTAAAGCCTACGTTTACTCGCTCAGGAAATAGCGCGTGGCTCTCGAGCGCTGCACCAACCGATTCTACTGCCGCGGTTTCAACATTATCGACTTGAATAACGGCGTGTGGGTTACCCATAGAAACCGCCGAAAATTCAATCGTCTCGCCAGCCACTTCGGCGCTGTAAAGCTGCTGTTGCTGTTCGCTGAGCAATGGAATACTTTTTGGTGAAAACCTCGGCTCACCCATGTTGACGGTCACCAAGTTGTCGTCGTTAATATCTAAAACCAACTCGCCCGCTACCGTTTCAACCCGAATGCTATTTTTATCCGTAAGGCCCTTTTGCTTTACGAATAAGGCAAAACAGCGCGCGCCATTGCCACACTGGGACACCTCACCACCGTCGGCGTTATAGATGACGTAACGAAAATCGGCATCACTCCGAGCTTCCCGCACCAGCAATAGCTGATCGAAACCAATACCGTAATGACGATCAGCCATCCACTTAATTTGCTCTTCGCTTAAGTCAATCGACTGATTAATTGCATCGATAACGACAAAGTCGTTGCCGAGTCCGTGCATTTTGCTGAAGTTAATTAACAACCCACTTCCTCGTTTTCGTTAGGTAGTAAGGATTCGTTTTGCCACTGACTTTCCACGCTTTGACGAGCACCAATTAAATGCACCTGATCGCCATCAACCATCACTTCAGCCACGCGAGGGCGCGAGTTATAATTTGAACTCATACTAAAGCCATATGCACCCGCTGAGCGAATCGCTAATAAATCGCCTTCCTGTAACGCCAACAATCTATCTTTACCTAAAAAATCGCCTGTTTCACACACCGGACCAACGATATCGTACTGTGTCGCTTGTGCTTTAGCGTTCAGGTTCAAAGGAATAATGTCCTGCCAAGCCTGATACAAAGCGGGGCGCATTAAATCATTCATCGCCGCGTCTACGATGGCAAAGTTTTTATCTTCGGTCGCTTTTATGTATTCCACTTTGGTGACTAAAATACCCGCATTACCGGCAATTGCACGACCCGGCTCTAAAATAATTTCGTACGCTAGATCACCCAGTTTTTGATTCAGTGCTTTAACGTAATCCGCTGGAAGGGGTGGGGTTTCGTCACGATAACGAATACCCAGGCCGCCGCCTAAATCCAGGTGCTGAACCTCAACACCTTTTTCTTTTAAGCGCTCCAGCAAACTGAGTACGCGGTCTAAAGCGTCTACAAAAGGTTGCACGTCGGTCAATTGAGAGCCGATATGACAATCTAAACCGACTACTTTTAAATTCGGCATTTCGCTGGCGCGTAGATATTCAGTAAACGCCGTGTCTATAGCCAAACCAAATTTATTTTCTTTTAAGCCAGTGGAAATATACGGGTGCGTTTGCGCGTCTACATCAGGATTAACGCGAATGGATATAGGCGCAATCAGGCCCTTTTCACCAGCGATCTGATTGATACGATCAAGCTCAGTAGACACTTCAACGTTAAAGCATCGAATCCCCACGTCAAGCGCACGTCGAATTTCGTCTGGCCGTTTGCCGACGCCAGAAAATACTATTTTTTCAGGCTGCCCTCCGGCCACCAACACGCGTTCAAGCTCACCGACTGAGACAATATCAAAGCCCGAACCCAGGCGCGCCAGAACGTTTAAAACTGCGATATTAGAATTTGCCTTAACGGCGTAACAAATAAGATGCGGGCGCCCTTCAAATGCCTGATCAAAGGCGTTCCAGTGACGCTCCAGCGTTGCTCTAGAATAAATATAAGCTGGCGTAGAAAATTGCTCGGCGATAGCGTCAACGGCTACATCTTCAGCGTGTAGCCGATTATCACGGTACTCAAAGTGATCCATTTACAAACCCAGTTGATTTACTACGCGCTCACTCGGCAGATATAAACTACCTTTTTGCCCACAAGCTGTTGATACTACGATAAAACTTAATATTAGCACTACTCTTAAAAAACGCATCATCTCGGCACCCTGTTATTCATTCAATAATTAGCAGTATAAACGTTTGCTCTTTTTTGGCATACTCTAATCAATTTTCACCACCCTACAGCCAATAAAACATGCCTATCACTCGTCTGCCGTCTATTATTTCTAATCCCAATACGCCCGTTCGCAACTCGGTTATCTGGCTTCACGGCCTGGGCGCTGACGGCAACGACTTTGCCCCTATTGTGCCCGAGCTGGGTATCCAAGATGAACTAGGTATTCGTTTTATTTTTCCACACGCACCGATGATACCGGTTACCGTCAATGGTGGTGCCGTTATGCCGGCCTGGTACGACATTACTCAAATGGATTTAATGCGCCGCGCCGACACCTCTGGCATCACTCAATCGAGCAGCATTATTACGCAAATAATCAATGATGAGATCGCCTCAGGTATTGACCCGGCAAATATCGTTATCGCCGGATTTTCTCAGGGTGGCGTTATTGCCATCGACGTGGGCATTCGTTTTCCTGATCGGCTCGCTGGTATTATGGCTTTATCGACCTACGTACCAATGCGCGACTCTCTGCCTGATGCTACACAAAGTGGTCACGGCGATATTCCAATTTTTTATGGCCACGGCCAGCACGACCAGGTCATCCCGATTGATCAGGCTGAATCGTCAAAGCGTTTTCTTGAAGAGTCTGGCTATACGATTGAATGGCACAGTTACCCGATGGAACATTCTGTTTGCGCAAAAGAAATTGCGCATATAAAAACTTGGTTATCGAGCGTTCTTTCTTAATAGCCAGCAGCCGCTGTTAGTAGCTAAACACTAAACATTCAGCTTTTCTTCGATGCCTTGCATAAATTGCAAAAAGTGCGCAGTTTGCGGTTCTACGCCACTCACGACCCCGAGCTCCTCTAGTGACACGTCAATATCGGTGATGTAAACAGGATAATCTTCAGCCGCTTTTCTTTTTTTACGAATATAGTTAGCAACCTCAGTATAAATATTTTTTCCATATTCAAGACTCGAGAATGTCAGCTCATTACAATAAATATGCAGCTCCCCCGTCTGATGATCATTCGCCACACGAACGCTCATACCGCTTTTAGAAAACTTGTCAGTTAATAGTATTTCTTTTAACACCCATTCGCGCCGTATTTTTTCTACTCGATAACACTCAATTTCCAGGTCAAGCTCTCTGACGTCTTGTCCATATTCGGTCAACCGACGCCTTTGCAAAGTTCCTTCTAATAAGGCCTTATAGGTGTTCAGTAATGTTTGCTCATTGGCAAATTGCCTTTGCTTGAAAAAAACGGATCCTTTTTCATCCAGAATAAAAATTTCAGCATCGCTTTCGGTCACTTGATGATAATAGATGCGTATCAAACCAGCTTGGTGATGTTTACAAATCACCGGTAATAAGTCCTGTTTCTCTTTAAATCCATCGAACTGAATCGGGCTAAATATTGGCTGTGGCTCTGATAAAACACCTAACAAGTCTTTTTCTACTACCGCCACCGCAGTCATTTTTCGATCATTCACCTGCAGGATATAAAATGACCGAGCAGATTGGATCACCAGACGTGGCGATACCAAGTCACTATAGTTTTTAAATACAGAGGCCACCTCTACGATAAGGCTCTGTATTCTTTTTGACACGCTCATCGCCCGTGCTGAATTAAAACTCGTACAAACCCACGTCGGTAACTGTTGCCTTGCGCCCAGAGCTTTATAGCTAAACATTTCGCACAAACAGGCCATTAAGCCATCCATCGCTTCGTATTTTCTAACAATAATTTCATTCCAGGAGTTACGAAACATCACATCCACCGTCAGCACCAAATTACGCCGTTGAGAGCCAAAACTCAACGCATCCGAGCGCTCGCTGATTAGATTGATACCTTGTTCGGTATAGTCGCTCATAGAATCCATGCCTGAATTAATAACCAGCATAACGTTGGTAATCGCTGGTATGTAACGGTAGGACTCAAGGTCTGTAGGTTTTTTTGGCAGCGTAGTGAAAAATTCCGACACGCTTTGTAAGGTTTGAGCTACCTCACGCGAGCTTATGTCACTGGTGCCTGGATACAGGGCAATCTTCGTTTTTTCTCCAAGCACGCCGTAGTCGACACACCAGGCCAATAAACCAATTAAACTGGACGTTTGTCGAATAGGCCTTTCCTGATTGTTGATGTCCAACCTGTTTAAGGCCCAGCCAGACTGGCCATCTTGAGGCGAAAACTGCTTCAAAATCACCTTATTTTCTTGTTGAATTCGTGAACTCTTTATCGTTGAGCGCTCTAATTTACCCGGCCTTTTCTCAAGCGTGGCGCTTAGCTTTCTTCCCAGTAAAGTCAACTCTTCATTATCACGCCTGGAGTGCTCTATGCGCTCTTTTGCAAACTTCATCAGTAACTGATAACTCTGCGTCAGTTCATGAGTTAAACGTTCTTTTTCCTGCAGCACTTGCGAAATATCCCACCCTTGATTATCTAGCGCATTTGCCAGGTAATCGGGTAATGGTGCCCAGCTACTCAACATGTCACTAAAGACTTCCTGTCGCCAATCTTTTTTTAAACGCTTAGCCGCTACGAGGCCATTTTCATTTAATTTATTAAAAAAACAGTAACGCATTAGATTGAGCCGTTCGGGTTCTTTTTTCTCTACAAAATAATCTTCCAGAGCGGCGTATAAAATTAAATAGGCATCGAGTTTATTCGGGTCAGACTCTCCCGAATAAATCAGTTTTTTCATCCGTAATGCCGACCAGTCAGAATTTGGGTATTGGTCGACGTATAACTCCATCAACATCAGTTTCAATAACGATTTATACGGTGAATCGATAGCTTTATATAAATGCCAAAGCGAAGCACCCAAAAACTCCTCCGCTGGCACGGCTTCAAGGCCTCCAAAGTCAATAACGTCATGTCGATCAATAAACCGTTGCATAAGCAGTTTATCCACAAACGCCTGATAATTATTTTCAGACTCTGGCGGCACCAACCACCAAACGGGGTAACGCCCCGCGACATAAAGCGCCGTACGATAGAACTCTTCCAGCAGCAAATGGTGCTGAGTACTACCGCTACTTTCAGACGATAATGGCGTAGCGGCACCAGCTTTAAACTTTTCCGCATCGATCAGAAAAAAATGCACTTCCAGACCTAATGTCATGGCCCATTTTTCGATCTCTGCTGCCTTTTCCTGCAATAACTCGATTTCTTTCGAAGACAGCGTAGGCGCGTGGCAAAGCCACAAGTCCATATCGCTCCCTTTTGCGTAAGCAATACTACCGACACTGCCCATCAAAAAAATTGCCTCTATACCGAAAGTTCGCCTCGCTCTTTTGCTATAAACAAACCCATTACCCAGTTTCTTCGCCTTATCAATAGATAACTTACTTGGCGTATAGTCGGCGATACCCGCGGGGGTTTTACCAGAAACATAACCCGGCAAAACAGGATGATTGACGTGAAAAAGCAGAGGCAACAGCTCTAGAAATATTTTTTGGCGATCCGTAACGGCGTCTAATGCGCGTTGCATTTTGACTTCATGCAGGTTTAGAAATCGCTGCTTAACGACTCTTAAATCTTGTTTGCTAATGTCCCCTTCGGCACTAATAAGCTGAATTTTCTTTAAGCTACCAGCCCGTTGCGGCGATTTTAATGGATCAATCACGCCCTAAACCGTCATCGTTAAATCAATATCCTGGCGAATATTTTGTAGCATGGTTTTTGTCGTATTCCCCTTCGACCACTCGGTTAAACCCACCGAAAAAGACAGCGGCCGTCCGTCATCTTTAGAAAAAAGCGATAGATGAGGCTCGCCATTAAACTTCTTTAATAGGGTGATGGCCGATAAATAATTTGTTTCAGGCAATATAACGATAAACGTGTGTTTATCCAGCATGCCAATTTGGTCCGCCCAGCGCAGTTGATCTTTCAGAAAAAAAGCAATCCGTTTTATACAGCGTGCAAATAAAGGCTCTTCCATTTGAGCAGGAAACGTGTAACTAATTCGTAATAAAGACAAGGGGTTATCGTAACGCCGACTTCGACTAATATGACCATCAAGCAATTCCACGATTACCTCATAATTCATCATGCCGGTGATGGGGTCTTTAGGGTTCAAATCCGTTAAATCGTGCTGTAATCGACGGCATTCATTACCAATGACAACCAAATCCGAACAGTCATAGAAAAAGTAAATGTCGCGTCCCGTTGTTTTAATATGCTTACGCCTAAGCCACACTTCATTGTCTTTTTTAACCGAAAGAAGAAAAGGATTATCCGAGCCCAACAAAAGGGTCGCTAAACGATCACTTTCTGAAACAACGCTACCCGCCACGTCGCTTTCATTTAATTGAAGTAATGATAAAAGATAAGGGTTAATCCACTGGGTTCGACGGTCTTCAAGAACGAGCACACCAAAGTCGGCGACTTCGAGCGCTTCTTGACCCCAACCTCCTGACATTGACTCGAGCATTTTCGTAACAAACAATTATTATTTAAGTTACTCTAAGTATTGCCTATTTTAGAAAAAATATTGGTTTTTTTGTCGGCTTATCTTTTTGTCGCTAAAAATGCTTTTGCATCGGGCCGCTCAGTTAATATAGACACGGTAAGCAATAGGACATATCGTTAAACCCAAAAAAAATAGTTAATTTTCGACTCTGCTTTATTATTTGTGACGCGAAATGAATAATTTCATGTTTGAGCTTTATTTTGTAAGAACAGGAACTTTATGCCCACTGTATTTAAGAATAACGGGGTATTTTATTCCCCTTAATAAATAAGTTATCAAGTCACACTACCGTATATTGACTATTTTTGAACGCCGAATCAAACAAATAGGAAAATCATGAAATCGTACCAGAAAGGTTTTAACCCAACATATCAAGAAGAAGCCCCGACAATAGACGAAGTGGGTAAAATGATCGGTTTTGCTGTCCTCGAATTCGGCACAAACTGGTGCGAGCACTGTATAGCGGCAATACCTGCGGTACGACAGATATTGTCGGGCAGGGCGCTGCCACATATCAAAGTGCTTGATGGGAAAGGAAAAACCCTGGGGCGTTCGTTTAAGGTGAAGCTTTGGCCTACCTTAATCTTCCTCGAATCGAGGTAAGGAAGTTGCTCGTTTGGTTCGGCCTGTACATGCGGACGAAGTGCAAGAGTTTCTGAAGCTCGCGCATTAGTGCTGCCAACGTTCAAAACGTAGCAGCTAATATTCAAGGCTTAGAAAAACGCACTGGAGAATACCAGCGTTTTACTTTCTATCGGCTAAAAAAGCTTTTGCTTCTGCAACCGCCAGACGAACCTGTTCTGGTGCCGTGCCACCCACGTGGTTACGCGCGGCGACTGAGCCTTCGAGCCTCAACACAGCAAACACGTCTTCGCTAATTTCTTTTGAAAAGCTTTGCAGCTCATCTAGCGACAATTCTGATAAATCGCGTGCTGTATCGGTACCTAAGCGTACGGCCAAACCCACTATCTCGTGTGCATCCCTGAATGGAATGCCCTTGCCTACCAAATAGTCGGCCAAGTCTGTGGCGGTTGAAAAGCCCTGTTTTGCCGCTTTTAACATCGACTCCTTAATGGGTGCTATATTCGGCACCATATCGGCAAACGCCCTGAGCGAGCCCCGTACGGTATCAACGGTATCAAACAGCGGTTCTTTATCTTCCTGATTGTCTTTGTTGTAGGCCAGCGGTTGTGACTTCATCAACGTTAATAATGCCACCAAATTACCATTCACGCGGCCCGTTTTACCTCGTACCAATTCTGGCACGTCTGGGTTTTTCTTCTGCGGCATAATCGACGAACCTGTGCAAAAGGCGTCTGGCAGGTGAATAAAGTTAAATTGCGCGCTCGTCCACAACACGATCTCTTCTGAGAAACGCGATAGATGCGTCATTAATAACGCCGATGCGGCACAAAACTCAATCGCAAAGTCGCGATCACTTACGCCATCGAGCGAGTTCGCGCAGGGGTGCGAAAAGCCCAATAACTCTGCGGTCATCAAACGGTCAATCGGGTAACTCGTACCGGCTAACGCCGCAGAACCCAATGGCATAACGTTGACGCGTTTAGCACAATCGGCAAAACGTTCGGCATCGCGTTTAAGCATTTCAAACCAAGCCATTAAATGATGTCCAAAGGTAACCGGTTGCGCCACTTGCAAGTGCGTAAAGCCGGGCATAATGGTGTCTGCGTGTTGCTCAGCCAAACCGACAAGGCCGGTTTGTAAACGAGCCAATTCAGACTGAATAAGTTCTAACTGATCGCGCAAAAATAAACGAATATCCGTCGCCACCTGATCATTGCGCGAACGCCCGGTATGCAATTTTTTACCCGCGATACCAATGCGTTCGGTCAAAGCCGCTTCAATATTCATATGCACGTCTTCGAGCTCGATTGACCAGACAAATTCGCCCGCATCTATACTCGCTAATACGTCGCCTAAACCCACTATGATTTGCTCGCATTCCTGTTCGCTTAAAACACCCACGTGTGACAGCATTTTCGCGTGCGCTATCGAACCTTGAATATCATAACGCGCCAGACGTTGATCAAAATTGACGGATGCTGTAAACGCCTGAACGAATGCATCGGTGCTTTCTGTAAAGCGACCGCCCCATAGTTTATTTTGCTTATCTTGTGACATGATTTACGGATAAAAGTGAATTATTGGCTAGTATATCATTTAAGATTGGCTTAATTTATGGCTAATATAGATTGGCTTAATTTATAGCGAATAGACATCAAGCGAGCGTACCCAGGATGGACAACAGAGCTCTGAACGATCGGCAATACTTTTTACCCGATACCTGCCGGGCAAAAAACGTTTTATATCTCACCCTGATTGCTCAATTATTGGCCGTTATATTAGCGCTAAATACTACTTTTCTCGTAGGTGACTTCTGGTCTGCCCTGAGCCTTAATTCTTTATTTATTTTATGGGTCGCTTATACCTGTGCCGCCATTTTTTGCGCCTTTAAACAGCAAATAAACCAATGGCGAGCTATAAAAATTAGCCTCTTTATTTTCTTCAGCATTAACGCCGTAACTGTTTTGATTACCTGGCTCGTTACGTATTTATTGCCGCAGCTTGAATTATTTTCTTTGCCCACTCAAGGTCACATAAACGTGTATCTCAAGAATATCGGTATTAGCATCATCGTGAGTGCCGTGCTGCTTCGTTTTCTATATATTCAGTTTGAATGGGAAAAACAAACCAGAGCAGAAGCTGAGGCCAGACTTGACGCTTTGCAAGCGCGAATTCGCCCACATTTTTTATTCAATAGTTTAAATACGATTGCCAGCTTAACGCGTATTAACCCACCACTGGCTGAAACTCTCACAGAAGATCTGGCTGAATTATTTAGAGCCAATATGCAAACTTCAAAGCGACTCGTGCCCTTCAAGCAAGAATTAGCTTTGATCCAACAGTATTTAAATATAGAGAAAACGCGATTAGCCGAGCGCTTGACCATCGATTTAGACCTTAGCAACGTTCCCGATGACGCGTTGATACCACCATTAAGCATTCAGCCGCTGATTGAAAACGCTGTGTATCACGGAATAGAGCCTGGCGAACCAGGCGGCATCCTGCATATCTCCGGCCGTTTTGAAAAAAACAAAATCACGCTGCTGATTAAAAATCCTATAAACGATCAGCAACACGTCAGCGCCAGAACTGGAAACAATATGGCGATAGAAAATATCCGCTTACGTATGCAAAGCTGCTTTCCCGAACAAAGCAGCCTATTGGTCAGCGCAAGCGACAATGTATTTCAGGCTCAACTCAGTTTTCCCTACCAGACGAGCCAACCATGAAAATTCTAATCGCAGATGATGAGGTCCTGGCGAGACAACGTTTAAAGCGACTAGTCGAAGAAATAAATCCGAATGACGAGGTAGTCGCCGACGCTGCTAATGGCCTGGAAGCACTCGAACAATGCATAAAACTACAACCACATATCGCATTTCTCGATATACGTATGCCGAAAATGGATGGCTTACAAGCCGCAACGGAAATACTCAAGGCCAAATTAAACACCCATATCGTATTCGTCACGGCTTATGATGAATACGCCTTAGAAGCGTTTAACAAAAACGCTATCGATTACCTGCTTAAGCCGGTTAAAAAAAACCGCCTTGAACAAAGCTTAGTCAAAATTAACCAACTGAATGCCTCGGCTGGTGATCTAAAGCGAGCGACTCAATCACTGTTACGTCCGCGCCAACACCTATGCGCCCACGACCATAATGGGCTTAAAGTGCTCAAGCTAAGCGATATTATTTACTTTAAAGCCGACAATAAATACGTACTGGCTAGTACTATTAACGATTCGCTATTGCTAGACGAATCACTCAAAACATTAGAAGAGGAGTTCGGCTCGTTATTTTTTCGCGTTCATCGCAATGCGCTGGTTAATACCCTCGCCATAAAAGCCATTACAAAAACGCCGTCAGGACAATTTAATTTACATCTGCACGGCGTCGATGAAACATTGAGCATCAGCCGTCGCCACCGCGCCGAGTTAAACAAGTTTCTTCGTCAACAGTCATAAGCAGCAAAAACAACAGCTCAAACGGCTGCTATAATTATCGCAATTAAACACTTTAAGTCATCCCATGCAACTGATTAGAATCGCAACCCGCCGCAGCCCACTTGCTCTATGGCAAGCCGAACACGTAGCCAAGTTATTAACCGCCTCGCACCCCGAGCTGAAAATTGAACTGGTAAAAATGGTCACCAAGGGTGACAAAATTCTGGATACTCCGCTGGCAAAAATCGGCGGCAAAGGGCTGTTTGTCAAAGAACTCGAACAAGGCATGCTGAATGACGAGGCCGATATAGCCGTCCACTCAATGAAAGACGTACCGGCTCAACTACCGAAAGGATTAAAAATTAGCGCTATCCTTTGCCGAGAAGACCCACGAGACGCTTTTGTTTCCAATAACTTTGATAGCATTGAGCAACTCCCCAATGGCGCAGTGGTAGGAACATCTAGTCTTAGACGCCAAAGCCAGCTATTAGATATGCGCCCCGATTTACAAATAAAGTTCCTGCGCGGCAACGTTAATACGCGCTTAAAAAAACTGGACGATGGCGAATACGACGCCATTATTCTTGCCGCCGCTGGATTAATCCGAATAGGCCTGGAAAAACGAATTAAAACGGCCATTCCGGTCAGCACGATGTTAGCGGCCGTTGGACAAGGCGCTATAGGTATCGAGTGTCGCAGCGATGATCAAGCAACACAGGCACTCATCGCATGCCTGCATGATGTGCCAACGGCTACCCGAGTAAGCGCCGAGCGCGCTATGAACTTCACCTTAAAAGGTGGTTGTCAGGCGCCTATTGCTGGCTACGCGAGTATTAAAGGGGATATGTTACGCTTGAGTGGCCTGGTGGCCGAACCCGATGGTAGCCTGGTGATTAAAGAGCAACTCGAGGGCCGCATAGAAGACGCGGAGAAGATCGGCACCACGGTAGCCAATCGCCTGTTAGCGGCTGGCGCCAAAGAGATTTTAGACAGACTCTACCAGCATGCAGACGAATGAACCCATTACGAATGTTTTAGTCACCCGGCCGGCGCATCAGTCGACTAATCTTTGTCAGCATCTTAGCGAGCAAGGCTTTCAAGCCATTCGTTTTCCTACCATTGAAATTCAAGCCATCGCCGATCAACCCCTCGTCAGGCGTAAATTACAACAAAGTGGGGAGTACGATTACCTTATTTTCGTTAGCGCCAATGCCGTTTTACGCGCTGACAAACTGATTGTCCAACCGTGGAGCCAGTCAGATGCCACCGTAGTTGCCATTGGGCCGCAAACTGCCGCGACACTCAACAGCATTGGTTTGACCCCAAGCATTATCGCCGGCAAACCATTCGATTCAGAACGACTGTTATGGCAATTCCCCGAACTGCTCACGGGCAAGCGTGCTTTAATCATAAAAGGCGAAGGCGGACGAGATTTATTAAGCGAACAATTACGCCAACGCGGCATGCGGGTAGATCATGCTGACGTCTATAAACGCGGTTTACCCACGAACTCTAGTGACATTTCAAATCAACCGCTTCATTACATCACCATCACCAGCCAGCTGGCACTTGAGAATTTATTTTTACTGCTACAGCCATGGCTAAATGAATTAAAACAACAGAGTATCTTCGTGGTATTCAGCCAACGTATTGCCGAGCGCGCTAAAGCTTTAGGCTGCCAACAGGTACTGATCAGCCCCGAAGCGAGTGACTCAGGGCTAATATCGGCCATCGTCGAGTCAAGCCAACGGTAAGTTTTTTAATATACATTTAAGGCGCCAAGGATATACTATGGAAACTGGCCCTAGTTTATATGAAATGGGTTATTGTTTTAGCTAGACTCATTTCTAACTCTTACGGATATCAGTAATGACAGATAAACAAAAAAAGACCGTTCAAACCAGTGACGATTCAGCGCCTAAAAAAACGCCGGCTACTACTGAAAAACCCGTCAATAAAGCCAATAATCCCGCCACACCAAAACAAAAAAAAGGGACAGGTGTCGCCTGGCTTGCTTTAATTTTAGTCCTTGTTTCGGCTGTTGCTGGGTTTTTCGTGTACACCCAGCTGCAACAGCAAATAGACCGGCTATCTGGCAATACCGGCTCTATTGAGAGCAGTACCGTCGAGCTGTCACAAACCTTTCATTCTAAAACAAACAGCCAGGGCATTGAGATTTCAGCCTTATCTCAACAATTAGAAACCAACCAGCAGCAAACCTCTGAAAAAATAAATTTATTACAAAAACAGGTTGGTAAAAACAGACGGCAATGGCTAGTAGCTGAAGCCGAATACCTGGCCAGCCTGGCCAATACGCGCTTGCAACTGGCTGGAGACGTATCAACTGCCATCATTGCATTGCAAGCGGCAGATCAACGGCTTAAAGAAAATGGTGACCCGATGACGTTCGCCGTGCGGGAACAATTAGCAAAAGAAATCAATGCGCTTAAAAGCACCGAGTTACCCGATATCGTGGGCATTTCATCACAACTATTAGCGCTTGAAACCGCGGTAGCTCAAATGGCCGTAAATGAGCCCCATGCAGGCGCGGCGCAAGCGCCAGAAATTGGAAAAAGCGACCCCGCTCCAGCCCCTGAAAATATCCAGCAAACGCTCAACGACGCCTGGGAGAATTTCAGTAAATTAGTGGTCGTCCGCAGGCATGACAAACCGATGGCAGCCTTGATGACACCGGAACAGGTTGAGTTAATTCGAAAAAACCTCGCGCTCAAACTTGAAGCGGCACGACTCGCTCTAATTAACCAAAACGAAGAACTGTACAGCGCCAGTATTAATATTACGATGCAGTGGCTAAAGGACTATTTTGACGCCAGCAATACCTCTGTTATATCGGCCCTCGAACAGCTCAACGAACTCAAAAACACACCGATCAAGGCCACGCTGCCGTCGATCGGTTTATCCCTTAAAATGCTGCGCGATATTCCGATATTAGCGATTCCTCAGCAAGCCACAGAGCTACCGCAACCCGACACTACGGCGGTCGAAAAAATCATTGAAGAAGCCCCCGAGCTACCGCAAGCTGATGCTACGGCAGTCGAAAAAACTGCTGAAGAAGCCATCGACGCTTTGAATAAAAACTAAGTAGGCGCCACTATGAAACTAATACTTATCATCATATTGGCGCTTGTTCTGGCCGCTGGACTAGCGCAGCAGGTACACCTCGACCCTGGCTACGTACTCTTTGTGTATGGCGCGTGGTCAGTTGAAACCTCGTTAGCCATTTTGTTATTTCTCGGCTTGATTGCTTTTATTGGCTTTTATTTTGTCTTGCGCACCTTGTTAACGCTCAAGCGCGCGCCAAAGAGCCTCGGCGTCTGGAATAGCCAGCGCAAACTAAACCGGTCGAAAAAAGAGCTCAATAAGGGCTTAATTGATTCTGCCGAAGGGAACTGGCAGCGTTCTGAAAAATTACTGATGAAACACGCCCAACAAAGTGACGCGCCTCTATTGAATTATTTAAGCGCCGCACACGCTGCCCAATCACAAGGCGCCTTTGATCGTCGGGACGACTACCTCTTCAAAGCAGGTGAAGCGCTACCCGAACACATTCACGCGATTCACTTAACGCGAGCAAAATTACAACTATCAGCCGGCCAATTTGAACAAGCCTTAGCAACGCTTCAACAACTCAAAACAGCAACCCCAAAGCACCCTGTTGTTTTAACCTTGCTGATGAAAACCTACGCGCAATTAAAAGACTGGAACGCTTTATATGAGTTACTGCCTTCGATCAAGAAGAATCGCAAGATAGCAATTGAAGACTGGCAAACACTTGAACAAAGAACCTTACTCCATTTATTCAATAATACGGTCGATAACAAACAGTACGATATGGATGACATCTGGAAAAATTTAGACCGCAAGCAAAAGCTAGAAGCCGAATATATAAAGCCTTACGCCATTCACTTAATCTCAACCGCTAATACGCAACTCGCCGAAGAGGCGCTAAGAAATGGACTGGGCTTTCAAACAGACAATGGCTTATTAGCCCTCTATTGCCAGCTAGATATTGAAACCGATAAAAAAACCAAACAACTAGAGAAATGGTTGAAAAACTCAGCCTCTAATATTGAGCTACTCAATGCGCTCGCCGAGCTTTGCCTGCAAAAAGAATTATGGGGTAAAACAAAAAACTACCTTGAACAAAGCATCGCTATTCAAGCGAACGGCCCGGCTTACTTTTTAATGGGGCAACTTCTTGAAGCGCAAGGTGAGCCGCTGGAAAAAGTGAATGCCTACTATAAAGACGCGCTTAAACTCAATAAGTCGACCGCAGTCCAGTTGCTTTAAAATCTGGAGCAGATGGGAATTTAATCTAGTCCCAGTGATGGCCAGAGTTCATCTACCTTTTGCTTAACGGCTGAATCCATAACGATAGGCTTACCCCACTCTCGGCTCGTTTCACCCTGCCATTTGTTCGTCGCATCGAGGCCCATCTTCGAACCGAGGCCCGATATGGGCGATGCAAAATCTAAGTAATCAATAGGCGTATTTTCTATCATTGTAGTGTCTCGAGCGGGATCCATCCGCGTCGTTATCGCCCAAATAACCGACTGCCAGTCCCGCACGTCGACATCATCATCGGTAACAATCACAAACTTGGTATACATAAACTGGCGTAAATACGACCAGATACCAAACATGATTCGTTTTGCGTGACCCGGGTATTGCTTCTTGATACTGACAATCGCCAGGCGGTAAGAACAACCTTCTGGCGGCAAATAAAAATCGACGATTTCAGGAAATTGTTTTTTGAGAATCGGTATGAACACCTCATTCAACGACACACCCAATACGGCTGGCTCATCCGTTGGCTTACCGGTATAAGTTGAATGATAAATAGGGTCTTTTCGATGCGTTATTCGCTCAATGGTAAACACCGGGAACTGTTCCACTTCGTTGTAGTAGCCCGTATGGTCACCAAAAGGTCCTTCAGCGGCTACTTCATCAGGATAAATGTAGCCTTCAAGCACTATTTCGGCACTAGCAGGAACCTGCAGATCATGCGTCAGGCAAATTGCGACTTCGGTCTTAGAGCCTCGTAACAAACCTGCAAAGGCAAATTCTGACAACGGGTCGGGAACCGGCGTTACTGCCGCCAATATCGTCGCTGGATCTGCGCCTAAGGCGACGGCAACGGGAAACGGTTCACCCGGGTGCTTTTCCTGCCAGGCCTTAAAATCAAGCGCGCCACCACGGTGCGCCAACCAACGCATAATGACCTTATTACGCGCTACCACCTGCTGGCGATAAATACCCAGGTTTTGCCGTTTTGCCGTGGGACCTTTTGTGATAACCAGTGGCCAGGTAATCAGCGGACCCGCATCATCCGGCCAGCAGGTTTGTATCGGAAACGCCGCCAAATCTACGTCGTCTCCCGCTATAACCACCTGCTGACAATTTGGCTTTTTAACTAACCTGGGCGCCATGTTTAGCACTTGCTTGTAAACCGGTAATTTTTCCCAGGCGTCCTTCATTCCTTCAGGCGGCTCCGGCTCTTTTAGCGCAGCTAACACCTCACCAACTTCTGATAAGGCGTCGACACTATCTTGCCCCATACCCAATGCCACCCGCTTTGGTGTGCCAAACAAATTAGCCAAAACCGGCACTGAATAACCTTTCGGATTTTCAAACAATAGCGCCGGGCCTTGTCGCCGCAAAACGCGCTCACAAATCTCGGTCATTTCAAGGTACGGATCTACCTCTTCAGAAATTCGCTTTAACTCACCTAACTCTTCAAGTTTTGAGATAAAATCACGTAGGTCTTTATAATTCATTCTCTGCCTTATAACGCTCACTAAATTTAGCCTACAAAATACCATTTATAGTAAAACTAAGATATGCAATACGACGTAGTTCTTGATGTAAAAGGCTTAAACTGCCCGCTGCCGCTGCTTAGGTTAAAGCAGCTGTTATCTAAAGTTAAGTGCGGAGAGGTGATAAAAATGATCGCGACAGACCCCGCTGCCCACCTGGATGTTGGGGTGTTTATTGATAAATCAAAGCACCAAATTCTTTTCCACAAGCGGGTAGACGGCATTCACTATTTTTATATAAAAACGGCCTAAGTATTTCCGGCCATTTATAAGTTAAAAAAACATCTACCTGGGCTTGCCGATTAGACTCTGAATCCGCCGTGCCTGTTTCGTTGGCGCCGGTCCTGTATCCGTATCCCAGTGTAGGCGCCCGTTATTATTGCACCAGCAGCTACCAGCAAAACGACCCACCAGTAACTGTCACCAACTTGTTGCTCACTTTTTGGACTCGATAGTTGTACAGCCGCCGTATGATCTGACCCAGTGGTTTTATTTTTTGTCTCGGCAAACTGCTTAACGTCTTCTTCCAGGCTCACAATCGTCTTTTCTGCAGTAGCTAAAGCGGTTTGCAACGCCTTCACTTGCTGTTGCTCTTGAGGGCTTGTCAGCGTACTCAACTGCTGCTCAGCCCTATCTAGCTTTTCCTGTAATTGTCTGTATTTGCTTTGCAGTGCTAATAGCCTTACGTTAGCCGGTTTTTCTTCTGATAAAAAACGTTTCTCTACCCAGCCGGTTTTACCATCTACTAATTGCACCTGAACAAAGCCGTTTTTCTCGTTTATTAACTCAACGGGCGTACCACTGGGAAGTAGCTGCACAGGCTGTTGTGAATTATCAGGCGTTGAATACATACCCGCTAATAATTTATCTGTTATATGTGCGCTATAAGCCATAAGCGGCCAGAGCATCAGCAATAACAGCAAAAACCGCGTCATTTAAACGGCGACGCCCGAATGTTTTAATAAGGCATCAATGCTTGGTTTTCTTCCTCTAAAGGCAGTAAATAGTGCCAATGCATCGTCACTGCCGCCTTTTTCCAATACATTATGCAAAAAGGAACGGCCCGTTCTTTTATCGAACACACCATTTTCTTCAAACATTGAAAAGGCATCACTCGATAGCACTTCGGCCCATTTGTAACTGTAATAACCGGCGCCGTAACCGCCAGCGAATATATGAGAAAAACCATTTGGAAATCGGTTGAATTCTGGTGTTTTAACAACGCTCACGTCTTTTCTAACTTGCTGCAATATGTCATAAATTTTTGCGCCAGTGCGCTGGTCATATTCCAGATGAACGCGAAAATCGAATAAAGAAAACTCTAACTGCCTCACCATTTGCATGCCGGATTGAAAGTTTTTCGCCGCCAGCATTTTTTTAAACAGCTCATCCGGCAATGACTCCCCGGTTTTATAGTGTGCAGAAATCAGCGGCATAACGTCCGCTTGCCAGCACCAGTTTTCCATAAATTGACTGGGTAATTCGACCGCATCCCACTCCACACCATGAATGCCAGAGACGCTTAAATAATCGACCTTTGTCAGCATGTGATGCAGGCCGTGGCCAAATTCATGAAATAAGGTTTCCACCTCACCGTGCGTTAATAAAGACGGCGCGTCGCCTATCGGTGGTGTGAAATTACACGTCAAGTAAGCCACTGGCGACTGGGTTTTATTTGCCTGTTTAAATCGTGTTGCACATTCATCCATCCAGGCACCGCCTCGCTTATGCGGACGAGCGTATAAATCAATGTAAAAACGACCGCGCCGTGTACCCGTATCGTCCGTTATTTCAAAAAACTGAACGTCTTTATGCCACGTGTCTACACCGTCAACTTCAGCAATTTTTATCCCATAAAGCCGTTCTACCACGGTAAACATTCCAGATAGCACACGGTTTACAGGGAAGTATGGCTTTACTTCTTCTTGCGAGAATTGATAACGCTGCTGGCTTAATTTTTCTGTGTAATAGGCGAGATCCCACGACTCAAGTTCCCCTATATGACCCTCTTCTTGTGCAAAGCGACTCAGGGTTTCAAAGTCTGCTTTAGCCATCGGTAATGAACGTTCGGCCAGTTGATTTAAAAAATCAAGCACATCGGCTGGCGTCTCAGCCATTTTAGTCGCCAAGGATAGTTCAGCATAATTCGCAAAACCGAGTAATTGCGCTTCTTCGTGGCGCAGGGCAACGATCTGCTCCATCAGGTCTGCGTTATCCCACTTTGCTCCGTCAATACTCTGATCCGACGCTCTGGTCACAAAAGCGTGGTGGATTTCATAACGCAACTGGCGATTATCTGCGTACGTCATAAGTGCCATATAACAAGGAAATTCAAGCGTCAGCATCCAGCCCGTTTGACCTTTTTGCTCTGCTGTTTGGCGTAATAAATCCATTGCTGAGTCGGGCAGACCGTCTAATTCGGCGCCATCAACTATCAACTTGCTCCACGCGTTGGTCGCATCCATTAGGTTTTCTTCAAACTGATTACTTAAGCTGGATAATTGTTGGGATATGCCCATATAACGCTGCTTTTTATCCTCCGATAAAGCGACGCCTGACAATTCAAAGTCACGCAGGGCGTTATCAATAATTTTTTGCTGCGCTCGCTCTAGCTGTGCGAACTCAGCCCCCTCTTTAATGGCACGATACGCTTGATATAAGGCTTTATTTTGTCCAATTTCGGTAGAGTATTCGCTGAGTTTTGGTAAGCACGCAGAATATGCCTCGCGCCACTTGTCGTTATTCATTACTGAGTTCATATGCCCTACCGGCGACCAGACTCGGCTCAATCTGTCATCGATTTGTTCCATCGGGTGCACCAGCGTTTGCCAGCTTGGGGGCTTTGTGGTGTCGAGTAAAGCTGTTATTTTTTCGCGACTTTCCTGTAACAGCTGATCAATAGCGGGAATAATGTCTTCCGCTTTAAAGGTCGAAAAAGGTGGTAGTTCAAACTCGTCTAATAATGGGTTGCTCATTCGTTTTAGCTAATTCAAAAAAAATATATCTTCGCACGCTTAAGGCTTCCATCCAAGGTCTTAAGGTTGAATATACCGTCATAGGTTGCAAATTTTTATACTGTTTTATTTACCACGAGCTACGATGCGAGCGTATAAAAGACATATCAAAAACGTATATTATACGCCCACACGCTCAACGTGCCGAGCGCAAAGAATAAAAACAAGGCTGCCCACGATTTATACTGGAAGCTACGAATCAGCAATGATTCTTCCTGCGCAGATATTAAAAAAGGCTTGCGGCTATCGATGGGGTTTTTAATCAAATTATCTATCTGATTATCGACATTAAGCGGGACCGATTCTGCTAATAGTTTCTTTGCTAGCCAGACTGCTTTTTGCCATTCTGCTGGGTCGAGCTGGTTATTTTTATTTTTATCAAAGCGCCTTAATAGCTCCTCTGGCTTATTTTTCCAACGCTTAAGCAGTATCGCTAACGATTCATCTTCGCTGGGTAACTCTATTTCCCTACATGTTGAAAAGTGCCCTAAAACATATAGAAGATCATTCTCGTGAATACGCTTTTCGCTGTAGCGATAACGCTTACCGAAAGGCAGGCTGGTTGAGCTGAAATCTCCTGGACCGGCAGTCGGATGGGCGTGCTGCCGTACCATGTATCCGACTGGGAATGTACGACTTCCGCATCATCAGCATCGACAATGGCTTTACCCGTTTCCCCTAGCAAGGCAAATACGCCATCACTGACACCGGTTTCGTGTACTCGCCAACGGCTACGACTTCGCCCTCGAACATGCTGTGACTGTTTTTCCTCCACCGAATACTCATACCAGACACAGCTTAGTTTTGTGAGCGACGCGATAATGGGTTCGCCTGGCAACAGGCTCGCTTTACCTTTAAATTCGTTATAGCCCTGAGCCGCCGAACGCAACAGGGCCGTTGGCATATCCTGCATCATCCGGTAGCGCCAAAAATAACGGAACGCGAAATAAAAACATGCCGCTGCTAAGGCGCAGGCCATTGCGAACAGCAGCCACAACTCATTCTTTGGCAGCTGCAAAATGACGCCGGAAAAACCTTCAATCATTCAAACAATTCTTTTACGCTAACGTCGCTGATAGCCGCTTCTTCGAACTCGAGCAAGTCGAACGATTTGAAATTAAAAAAACCGGCAATTAAAAATCGGGAAACTGTTCGATGCGTACATTATTCAGATTGACACTCGCGTTATAAAACTCACGCCTATCCGCAATATTGTTTTCAAGTTGACTGATGCGCTGCTGCAAACCCTGGAAAGACTCATTCGCTTTGAGGTCCGGATAGGCCTCAGCAACTGCAAAAAGGCTCATCAGCCCCTGACGTATTTTAGTTTCTGCCTGGCCTAGCGCTGCTACATCAGCCTAACCCAGCGCACTTGAAACACCAGAACGCGCCTGCATGACCTTTTCTAAGGTCTGCTGCTCGTGTTTCATATATTGCTTACACGTTTCAACTAGCTTGGGTAGTTCGTCTTGTCGCTGCTTTAACAACACATCAATATTCGACCACGCTTTTGAGACGCTATGCTTTAAGCTAGCCAGGCTGTTATGCAGGGCGACACCATAGCCCGCCAATACGACGATAACGGCCAACACAATAAATCCTGCTACACTCATAATTATTCTCCCATTAACAATGACTCGCTAAGAGTATAAAACAGGACACCGATCATGCACGTTAAATCTTTCGACTCTAAAACGCCGTCCCTTCACGCCACTTCTTTTGTTCATGAAACGGCCGTCGTGATTGGTGATGTTGAACTGGGGCCCGACGTTTCTATTTGGCCGCTAACCGTTGTCCGAGGTGATATCCATTACATTAAAATTGGAGCGCGCTCCAACATCCAGGACGGCAGCATCTTGCACGTGACTCACGCCAGTGATTTTAACCCCGGAGGTTATCCACTAACGATTGGAGAAGACGTTACCGTCGGCCATAAAGTCACCTTGCACGGCTGCACCATTGGTAATCAATGCCTTATTGGTATGGGCGCCATAGTCATGGATGGCGTCGTAGTAAATGACCGTGTCATCATCGGTGCTGGCAGCCTTGTACCTCCGGGGAAAACATTGGACAGTGGCTTTTTATACGTCGGTTCGCCGGTCAAAAAAATTCGCCCTATCAATGAAAAAGAAGCGTTGTTTTTAAACTATTCAGCACAAAACTACGTCCGACTGAAAAATAAATACTAAAAAGGCCAAGTTTCACGGCACGCAAAAAATGCGTGCTATACTCTGCAGTAATTGCAAACAGACCTAACCCATGTATGCATCATTATTCTTTTGCTCGCCAGCCCATTCTAGACTTGGATTTAAAAGTATATGGCTACGAATTTCTGTATAGACCAAACGTACAATCAAACGAAAGCTCTCATTCAATTACATCTGAAGTTCTTGCCTCATCAATCATCGACTTAGGACTAGATAAAGCGTCTAACGATAAAGTCGCCTTTATCAACATGTCTTATGAGGACATTATGAGCGAACACGTCGAATCACTGCCCGCTGACAGGCTTATTTTAGAATTACTGGAAGACATCAAGCCTGACCCCGTTTTCATTCAACGCATTAGCTCGCTTCAGCAAAAAGGCTTTTCTTTTGCGCTCGATGATTTTATCTATACGCCCGACTGGGATCCTTTAATTGAAATGGCCTCGATCATCAAATTTGATTTAACGACCACCACCTTGATGGAAAACAAAGTACTTATACAAAAACTGCGGACGCAAAACATCAGCTTTCTTGTCGAAAAAGTAGAAACCCATGAAGACTTTAAAGCTTATCGAGATATCGGCTGCCAATTATTTCAGGGTTATTTTTTTTGCAAACCCGAGCACATTCAAGGCAAAGCCACCAATGCCAGTAATAATTCTAAAGTCCAGCTACTATCCACTATCAATCAGCCTAATATTACTTTTGAAGAACTAGAAAAAGCCATTGAGCAAGACCCAGCCACAACCTATATGCTTCTGAAGTACTTAAACTCGGCGCATTTTGCTTTTTCTAAACGTATTGAATCGATCAAACAGGCTCTCGTTTTACTTGGTTTAGAGAATGTAAAGAAGTGGGTCACATTGATCTGTTTACGCAATATGTCTTCAAAGCCATCTGAGTTATTAAGGGTTACATTGGTAAGGGCGAAGATTGCGGAGTTAATCGCCGTGAAAAACAAGCGCCCAGACACTGGTAGCTTCTTTCTAGCCGGAATTTTATCTACGATAGATGCCATGCTCGATTCAACAATGGAAACGATCATTCCATCCATGTCGTTATCGCCTGACATTAACGCTGCACTATTAAATCGGCAGGGCATCATAGGCGAAACTTTAACCGCTATCACCGAGTACGAAGCCCAACATTCCCCAGCAACCGCCGCTGATATTTCTGACGCGTACCTCGAAGCCTGTCAGTGGACAGACGAAGTTTTGGGTGCCTTTGGGACCTAACGTTAAAGTTTCCCAGTTTTAATACCCCTGAGCTGATGGTTATTAGACCCTTAATGTCCCATAAAAACGTACGTTCCGAGTCGGAAAAACCATTTTATAACTGATCCCGCTTTATACTTTCTGTAAGTCAAAAAATATGTGGTACCTTAACTTTTTTAACGGAGAAAAGAATGGAACTTAGATCGTGCTTAAGGTCTCCATTAAAGCTTCCAATCACGATAGCTTTCGAAGGCAAAGAAATTAATTGCACAACGAGAGACTTTGGATTGGGGGGGATGTGCCTAGAATTAGATAATACACTTCTCACGGTAGGTGTAGAAACGAAAATAAAATTCTCGCTCTATCAAGATAATAGAGAGAAAAAACATGTTCTAAAAGCCAATATCGCCTATACAAAAGCCGATGGTATTGGCCTTGCTTTTTGCGAACTAGACAATAGTTCGTTTAACACGCTTAAAGAATTACTCAAGTTCACCAGAAAGCAAAACCTTCACTAAATTGAGACAAAACTAACCCCTTCTAATTTTATTGAGTACTTTTTTAGTCTCAGGCATTACACCGCGCCATATATAAAACGCCTGAGCCGCCTGCTCAACAAGCATTCCTAAACCGTCAACAGATAAGGCAGCGCCTTGTTCTTTACCCCACGCAGTAAAAGCCGTTGTTTGTTGGCTGTAAGCAAGGTCGTAACAAACCGCGTTTTTCGACAATATACTTTTAGGTAAAGGAGGAACGCTTCCGCTTAGGCTCGAAGAGGTAGCGTTGATGACTAAATCAAACCGCTCTCCTGCCAGCTCTTCATAATTAGATATCCGAACAGGACCTTTTGATGAAAAAATTTTTGCCAATCTCTGTGCTTTTGCAATGGTTCTATTGGCTAACCAAAGCTCCGACGGATTTGCCTCTAATAGAGGACCCAATATCCCTCGCGCCGCACCACCAGCGCCTAAAACCAGTATACGTTTTCCTTGTAGCGATAAGCTCAAGTTCTCGAGCAAATCCGTTATAAGGCCAATACCGTCGGTATTATCGCCAAGCAAGCTACCGTCCTGCATTAATTTTAGCGTATTAACGGCGCCGCTGAATTTCGCGCGTTCGGTTAATTGATCCGCTTTTTCAAAGGCTAACTCTTTCAGAGGGACGGTACAATTTACGCCCTTACCGCCAGACTGAAAAAAATCGGTTATAGCTTTATCAAATGCCTCTGGCTTTACCTCTAACGCCTCATAGCTTAGCTGCTGAGCGGTTTGCTCTGCAAACTGCAAATGAATAAAGGGCGACATACTGTGGCCAACAGGAAATCCTAATACTGCATATCGATCCATCAATAATCGCCCTTGTCCCGCGCTGACAACCAGCCAGCAACGTCTTTAGCGAAATACGTCAATATGCCATCGGCCCCCGCTCGTTTAAACGCTAATAACGACTCCAGTACCGTTGACTTTTCATCCAGCCAACCATTTTGTGCCGCCGCCTTAAGCATCGCGTATTCACCACTTACCTGATAAGCAAACACCGGAATTCCAAACTCATCGCTTACGCGTCTAACGATATCTAAATAAGGCATGCCCGGTTTAATCATCACCATATCAGCTCCTTCTTCAATATCCAGACCTACTTCAACCAGAGCTTCATCGCTGTTTGCACAATCCATCTGATAACTGTATTTGTTACCCTGCCCCAATTGCGTTGCAGACCCCACGGCCTCTCTAAATGGACCATAAAAACTTGATGCGTACTTGGCAGAGTAGGCCAAAATTTTTGTATTCGTAAAGCCCGCCACTTCAAGCGCCTCTCGAATAGCGCCAACCCGCCCATCCATCATATCGGATGGCGCGACGATATCCGCACCGGCCTGTGCATGAGAAACAGCCTGTTTAATTAGCACTTCAACCGTTTCATCATTTAGTACATAGCCGTCCTCATCGACTAGACCGTCCTGCCCGTGTGTAGTGAATGGATCTAACGCTACGTCGGTAATAACGCCCAACTCTGGCAATGCATTTTTTAAAGCCCTGACCGCTCTTTGTAGCAAGCCTTCTGGGTTCCAGGCCTCTGCCGCACCGTCTGTTTTTGTGTTCGCCAGTGGCACTGGAAAAAGCGCTATCGCTGGCACGCCCAGTCGTGAAACTTCTTTCGCCTCCTGCAGTAATAAATCTATGCTTAATCGTTCCACGCCGGGCATCGACTCTATCGCTTGACGTTGGTGCTCACCATCGATCACGAAGATTGGATAGATCAAGTCATCTACAGTCAACGCTGTTTCTCGCATCAAGCGACGGCTAAAATCGTCCGAGCGCATCCGTCTAGGTCGAATTGAAAGAATGGTATTAGATTTATCGGCTTTCATTTTTATTTTCCATTTTGAGCTATAATATAAGTCGTTAATTTTAACCACTTAATGAGCAAAGGGCTGTAGATATATTAACGTTAACAACCATTGAACGTTCATGTTAAGCGTTATATTATCTGTTACAAGCATACTTTGATTAAATGAAAGCGCCTTCTTTAACCGTTTTATACTAAGTAGACCCTCTCATCAGGTAAAAAGTAATTACTGTAATTAACTTCTCCCTTTTAGGGTCTAATGAGCTAGTTACTAAAAAAATAAACACATACTTTAGGAATATTTGTTATGAATAAAATAAACGGATTTTTTTTAACGGGACTTTTCTTCGTTTTATCAGCCGTACACGTCACCGTTGCGGCAGACGAACTCAATGAGCCACAAAAAGTCATTCAAGAAACGTCTAACTTACTTTATAACATCGTCAAAAACGATCAAGCTAAACTCAATGATCGCGCGTATATTTTTAAACTGGTCGATGAGGTCATAGAGCCACGCGTCGATTTAGACAAAATTTCTAAACTCGTACTGGGCAAATACTGGCGCACAGCGACTGAAAAACAAAAATCAGATTTTCAGAAAGAATTCAAAGGCTTACTTGTGAATACTTATGCAACGGCCTTTACCGAGTTTGAAGAATGGACGGTTCATTTCTTACCGATGTCGATGGCTGCTGATGACAATAGAGTGATCGTCAAAACTGAAATTATTCAACCTTCTCGCCCTCCAGTTGCCGTTGATTACCGTATGGCATTAAACAAAAGTGGCGACTGGAAAGCTTACGACGTCATCATCGAAGGCATTAGCATGGTGACAAACTACAAAGGAAGTTTTGCCACTAGTATTAAAAATAGCGGTGGGCTGGACAACGTCATTAAGGCATTGATAGAAAAAAATGAGCAGTCTAAAACGAGTTCCCTCGCATTGACAGCGCCAACTACTAGTTCTTAAGCTGCTTATTTACCCAGTGCCAGCCAGTCTTTAGGTTTTAAGAACACCTCATATAACTCGCTCTCGGCAGAGCCAGGCTCGGGCTGCCAGTTGTATCGCCAGCTGACCTGAGGCGGTAGTGACATCAATATGGACTCGGTACGCCCACCTGTTTGTAAACCAAACAACGTTCCACGATCGTACACCAGATTAAACTCAACATAACGGCCGCGTCGATAACACTGAAAATCCTTTTCTCTCTGCGTAAAGGACAGCGCCTTACGGCGTTCAACGATCGGCACATACGCAGGAACAAAGTGCTCAGCCACGCTATTCATTAGTGCAAAACAACGATCAAAACCGCCTTCATTTAAATCATCAAAAAATAAACCGCCAATCCCACGCGGCTCATTTCGATGCTTTATGTAAAAGTAGTCATCGCACCATTTTTTATACCCTGAATACAGTTCTTCACCGAACGGATCGCAGGCTTCTTTGGCCTGTTGATGCCAGTGAACGGCGTCGTCTTCAAAGCCATAATATGGCGTTAAATCAAAGCCTCCGCCAAACCACCATATCGGCTCTTCGCCGTCTTTTTCAGCGATAAAAAAACGCACATTGGCGTGTGACGTGGGTACGTATGGATTACGCGGATGAATGACTAAGGAGACGCCTAAGGCTTCAAAATTACGCCCCGCCAGTTCTGGACGGTTTTGGGTCGCCGAAGCGGGCATAGAACCTCCACGGACGTGTGAAAAATTAACTCCCGCCTGTTCAAATGTTAGTCCATTTTCTAATACGCGCGTTCGACCACCACCCGTATCACCACCTCGATCCCACAGGTCCTCGACAAACACGGCCTCTTCTTCGAGATTTTCAAGTGAGCCACAAATAGAGTCCTGTAACGCGAGCAGGTAATCTTTAACCGATTGTATATTGGGTACTGACATAACTAATAATCTCAGCGTTTAACGCAGTTGTCTATTTGAAAACGGATCGATGATGCGGCTTGGATTTTCAGCACCTCCAGCCTTTGAACCGATAGTAAATACACCTTTTACTTTAAAATCTAAACGCGTTTTATACGCCGTTTTTAAGGGTTCGCGAGCAGAAAAATTTGCACTGGTTGATACAATAGCCATTTTTGCTAGCGAGCAAAGCTCCCGCGCTAAGGGGTGTTGAACGAGCCGTACCGCGATAGTTTCATTCGCGCCGGTTAACCATTTAGGTACGTCTTTTTTGGCTGGTAATAGCCACGTCGTCGCCTGTTGAGATGGTGCGTTTATTTTTGCAATGATAGACGCTGGTAGTTTCTCTAAATAAGGCTCAAGCTGAGAAAAATCTGCTGCAATTAAAATCAACCCTTTACGCCAGGACCTTCTTTTTAATGCCAATAAATTAAACACCGCCTGTTGGTTTAATGGGTTGCAACCTAAACCAAACACGGCCTCGGTTGGGTACGCCACCATCCCACCATGATGGAGGTGCTCAACAAATCTTCTTTTTTGCCAGGCCGACGGCACAACAGAGTCGTAATGTATACGAACTATAGTTTTTCTTGCAGCTCGCGGTTTTTCTTAATCACCGCTGCTCCTGCAGCTTGTCTTTCAGCTACAACACGTTGCGCCAGATCTGCATCGGCTAAAGCCAGGATTTGCGCTGCTAGATAAGCCGCATTTTTTGCCCCCGGTTTGCCTATCGCCACGCTAGCAACTGGAATACCGCCCGGCATTTGTACAGTAGACAACAACGCATCAATACCCTGCAAGGAACCCGCGTCCAAGGGTACGCCAATCACTGGCTTTACCGTATTGGCCGCTACCGCGCCCGCCAGGTGAGCTGCCAAACCTGCTGCGGCAATAAATACCCCGCAGCCTCGCTGGTCGGCGTCTGTCACGTATGCGTGCGTCTCAGCAGGCGTTCTGTGCGCTGACGTTATTCTCACCTCGTACGGAATATCTAGCGTTTTCAGTACATCCAAGGTGCTCTGCATCACGGGAAAGTCAGAGTCCGAACCCATTAGAACTGCTACAAATACATTCTTTTTTTGTGTCATATTAATTTCTTTTCTAGTCTGGTTTAGCCATTTCTTCACAAGGCGTAATGTATGAACATTCCTGCTGTGGACATACTTTTTCAGCGCCTCTAGTTTTTGTTATTTTAACTGTCAATATGGGCCAATGGCAATTAGGGCAGGGCTCATTAATTGGCTCATTCCAAAGTGCATATTTGCATTTTGGGTAATTTGAACAGGAATAAAAGATTTTACCTTTACGCGATTTACGCTCAAGTACCGTGCCTTCTTTGCACTCGGGGCAAACCACATTGGTATCTTTTGGCTTCTCAAGCGGTTCCATATGCTTGCAGTCCGGATAGGCACTGCAACCAATGAATTTTCCGTAACGGCCCGAGCGTATAATAAGGTTCGATTCGCACTTAGGGCACTGCCTACCTTCTACCACTTCAGGCTCTGCGGATGCAGCATCATCATTCAGGTTTCGGGTATAGCTACATTCTGGGTAATCGGTACAACCTATAAATCGACCATTTCGCCCTAAACGAATGGACAGTTGTTTGCCACATTCCGGACACTTTTCATCCATCGCTTCTTGCGTTACATCACTGCGTTGAACGCTAACTTCTTTATCGTCACAGAGCGCTTTAAATGGTTGCCAGAACTTTTTCATTAGCGGCAACCATTTCATTTCACCCCTTGATACCGCGTCCAGGTCGTCTTCTAGCTTCGCCGTAAAATCGTAATCAACATAATTGGTAAAGTGATCGGTCAGAAACTTATTAACGATACGACCGACATCGGTTGGGTAAAAACGTTTCTGCTCTATTTCTACGTATTCACGATTTTGCAGGGTAGAAATGATCGAGGCATAGGTAGATGGTCGTCCAATGCCATATTCTTCCAGCGATTTCACCAGGCTAGCCTCACCGTATCTAGGTGGCGGCTCGGTAAAGTGCTGGTTTGGAAGAACCTCTAGCAAGTCTATTAACTCACCTTCTTTCATCGGTGGCAGTAAGTTTTCCTTGTTATCCTCATCTTCTTTACTGTCATCTTTACCTTCCAGATAAACTGACATAAATCCTGGCTTATTAACCGTTGAACCCGTTGCGCGAAAAACGTGTCCCTCACCACAGGTCAAGTCAGCGCTGACCATATCAATAACGGCGTGCGCCATTTGACAAGCGACTGCTCGTTTCCAGATCAGCAAATACAATTTGTATTGATCGCTCGATAGCGAACCGCGTATTTCTTCTGGGATTCTGCCTACAGAACTCGGTCGTACGGCCTCGTGAGCTTCCTGAGCATTTTTCGACTTGGTTTTATAAACGATTGGCGCTGCGGGTACATTTTCTTTACCATAACGATTTTCAATCAGCTGGCGAATATCACTCACCGCGTCCTCTGATAGATTCACCGAATCTGTTCTCATGTAGGTAATTAAACCGACTGATTCTGAGCCAATGGTAATTCCTTCGTAAAGCTGCTGCGCCACCTGCATGGTTCTTTTAGTCGTAAAGCCTAGCTTTCTTGCCGCCTCTTGCTGCAAGGTCGAGGTAGTAAAAGGGGGTGCGGGATTGCGTTTTCGCTGTTTCTTTTGCAACGATTTAACCAGTAATTTACCGGCCGCAACCGACTCAATATTGCTTTTTATTTCATTCGCGCGCTGCGCATTATCGACGCTAAACTGCGAGAGTTTTTCGTTCTCAAAATACGTTAACTTTGCCTTAAACGCCTGCTTACTGGCCGATACCGCTGATTCGATAGTCCAATATTCACGGCTTTTAAACGCTTCAATTTCCAGCTCGCGTTCTACTATTAGGCGTAACGCTGGACTTTGAACTCTGCCAGCGGACAAGCCACGCCTGATCTTTTTCCACAATAAAGGCGATAAATTAAAACCTACCAGGTAATCCAGAGCGCGCCTGGCTTGTTGCGCATCCACCATATCCATCGACAATTCACGTGGCTGCTGGATCGCTGCCTGAATGGCTTTTTTGGTGATCTCGTGAAAAACAACTCGATAAATGGGTTTATCTTTAAGTAATTTTTTCTCTTTTAACAATTCTGCTATATGCCAGGATATCGCCTCACCCTCACGATCTGGATCGGTCGCGAGATATAGCGTATCTGCTTTTTTCATTTCTTTGGTAATAGCTTGAACGTGTTTCTGGTTTCGCTCTACCAATGTGTATTTCATGGCGAAATCGTTCTCGGTATCGACCGCGCCCTCTTTCGGGATTAGGTCTCGAACGTGTCCGTATGAAGCAAGCACCTTAAACCCCTTGCCAAGATACTTCTCGATCGTTTTTGCCTTCGCAGGCGACTCTACAATAACTAAATTAGACATGACGCTTCAGTGAAGCTCAAATGGAATATCGCCGTACACTAAGTCTTCCATTTGCGAGTAGTGCCCCTCCATACCGGACTGACTAAATAGCACCATAAGGGCCACCCATTTAATGTGGTCCACAGAAAGTACCGTGTCGCCTAACGCCATCGCTCTATCAATAATCAGCTCGCGACGGGTTGAATCGATAATCCCTGCCTGCTCTAAAAACAACAAAAAGCCCTGCGCGTCTACGTCAAAACGCTGACGTTCTTCGGGCGAATGAATTCTAATAGACCTTTGTTCAATATGATTTTCTACCGCCATCGCAGGCTGCTTAGTCAGTTCGTCCATCCAGTCGAAAGCGCGATCCACGTAGTTCTCCGTAAACCCTGCTTCTAACAGCTCCGTCTTTAATTTGTCCTGCTCGATAACCTGATCGTCGTCAGACACGTCGATGTAATGCTCAAACAGGTACACGAGTACTTCAAAAATAGTTTCTTTCATTTTTTCCAAATTATCTCTATTTATTCGATAGAACACCGATAGAAAAGCCCACCAGGTGCGGATGATACTAAACCTTGCAGCTCCAATACCAGTAACATAGACGATATTTCTTCTGCTGTAAAATCAGTTAGCGCTATTAGATCATCTACTGAGGTGGGGTCAAAAGCAATTTTTTCAAGCAACACGAGGTAATCTCCTTCTAGAGAAGAGGTTTTCGGCACATTCTTTTTACCTGCGTTGGAAATATCCCCCAGCGCTACCAGGGACAAATTTCCCAGGTCTTCTAATACATCCTCGGCTGTTTCTACTAATTTTGCGCCCTGGCGTATCAAATGGTGACAGCCTTTAGCCAAAGGATTATGAATGGAACCTGGCATGGCAAATACCTCGCGGCCCTGTTCCATAGCGTGTTTCGCTGTCACTAATGTACCACTTTTTATCGCCGCCTCAACCACCAGCACCCCCAGGCTCAAACCACTGATAATACGGTTTCGTCGGGGGAAATAGCCCGGTTTCGGCTCTGTGCCGCAGGGAAATTCTGACACCAACGCACCTGTTTTGATTATTTTCTCCGCCAACGACTTATGACTCGCTGGGTACACCCTATCTAAACCCGTTGCGGCCACCGCAATGGTTTTTCCTGTCGCCTCTAGCGCGCCTCGGTGGGCAGCCTGGTCTATACCTAACGCTAGACCACTGGTGACGGTTAAGCCAAAAGTTGCAAAATTTTTCGCAAAGGCGTGCGTCGTTTCCACGGCCAGGGGAGATGGGGTTCTAGTCCCCACTACGGCGATCTGTAGTGAGTTTAAAATTGAGCGTTCTCCGCGTATAAACAAAATAGGTGGTGGATCAGGAATCTCTTTCAACAGAAGGGGGTAGTCTGCATCACTCCAGCACATGACGTGGCAATCGTCTTTTTCGAGCCAGCTCAAATCCTGCTCGATGGCCGAAAAGTCGAAGTGCTTTATTTGCCCAACGACGTCATCCGACAAGCCTGCTTGTTTCAACTCAGTAGTCGAAGAAGAAAAGACCTGAGAAGGGCTAGAAAACGTTTCCAGCAGGGTTATATATGCTCTTGCTCCGACGCCTTTAACCCGCCATAAAGCCAGCCAAAAACTTATTTCATCAATAGAAAGGCCTGGCGAGCCCTCCTCATCAATCCTGATATCACTCAATAAGGCGTTCTTACAACATCCATGCGGTGCATGGCGCGTGTAGCTTCCATGACCAGGGCGTAACTAACGCGGTCAAAAACGCGGAACACCATTAGCACACCCGCTTTTTCGTCCGGCAAGGTCACTTCGGCCCCTTTACCCGCGACAACATCTCTAACCGTTTCACCCGCCTGATCTATTTGTAGCACATGCCCCACCTCGACGCCATCTTGCAGACCGCGATCTATAACCACGATAGCAAATTCACCAATTTGAGTAACACCATCTACTACGCCAACGATACGCCCTTTAATCTGGTTATCGGGCGCATGTGGGTAATAATTTTGCACTATCGGCCCTTCTATCGCCGGCAGTAAACGATCGCCTTTACGGACTTCTTGCGTTGTCTTATCGAGCATAACGGTGGCAGGGTCGCCAACCAGCTGTACCGCAGACTCGGCAACAAACGTCGATTCAAAACCTAACGATTCACCCGTTTCCCCGTCTTTATATTCTTCACCCTGACGCACGACACTGTAGCCACTATCGGCACTTGCATCTAACGAACGAACATACGCCTTGTAACCAGGACTGCCCAAAATATGCTCATCGTCAAACGCTACGATATAAGGCGCCGTGTCATATTCATTTTGTGTCATCACCCTTGGGCTATTCAGAAACGCTGCGATCGCGTCTAATGGGATACTCGGTATTGCATCTTTTAAATCAGAGCGACGAATAGACGGTGATAATTTTCCATCTCCTCTTTTTAAGCTGAGCCTTGGCTGCCCATCAATAAAAGAAAGCTCAATAACATCTCCTGGGTAAATTAGATGTGGATTGGCAATTTGTTCGTTCGCGTGCCAAACATCAGGCCAACGCCACGGTGTATTCAAAAAACGCGCAGAAATATCCCATAAGGTGTCGCCTTTTACAACGACGTAACGATCAGGGTGCGATGGATTCAACTCAACATTGTTGGCCAATACACTGCAACAAAACAACGCACCAACGAGTAAACCTAGTAATTTTTTCATAGCCATGATCTTCCTTTTTAAGGGCAAATAAAGATAATTGCAAGTCTAGCCTAAAATATTAACTATTCAAAGTTTAACCTTAATTAGTTAAACTTCACCCTAAACAATTGAGCAACAACGCACATTTCACACAAACATCATGGCTAAACTAGACATTCTTCACTTTCCCGACAAGCGACTCCGTACCAAAGCGGAGGAGATTGATTTAATCGATGACGCCCTCCGTCTGTTTATCGACGACATGTTTGAAACTATGTATGACGCGCCGGGTATCGGACTTGCCGCATCGCAGGTTAACTTCCACAAACGGTTAATGGTGATTGATGTATCCGAAGAAAAAGACCAGCCGTTATGCTTTATTAACCCGGTTATTACCCATAAGGAAGGCGTTGAAGTCATGCAAGAAGGCTGTCTGTCCGTGCCCGGGTTTTATGAAGACGTCGAAAGAGCCGAGAGCATCTGTGTTAAAGCTCTCGATGAACAGGGCGTCGCCTTCGAATTAACGACGGATGGTTTGCTGGCCGTCTGCATACAACATGAAATCGACCACCTGGACGGCAAACTATTTGTCGACTATATATCCCCTTTAAAACGCAATCGAATCAGAAAGAAACTTGAACGCATGGAAAAAGAACAGAGCAATCAACCGTCTCGACCCGCTTCCACGCTATAATCCAGTTTTTTCAGGCGATTCCAATGAATATCATCTTTGCAGGCACGCCAGCATTTTCAATTTCTAGCCTACAGGCTTTAATTGCTAGCGAACATCGGGTTTGCGCCGTTTATACCCAGCCTGACAGACCCGCAGGCAGAGGAAGAAAGGTTCAAATAGGCGCCGTCAAACAGCTTGCTTTAGATAACGGTATTCCCATCGAGCAACCCGTTAGCTTTAAATCTTCGCAGGTGCTTGAGAGGCTGAAACACTACCAGGCTGACTTAATGGTCGTTGTTGCCTATGGCATTATTTTACCCATCGACGTGTTAACCACGCCCCGCTATGGGTGCATCAATATTCACGCCTCACTATTGCCTCGCTGGCGAGGGGCGGCTCCCATACAGCGCGCCATTTTGACCGGCGATAATGAAACCGGCGTGACCCTAATGCAAATGGACGCTGGCCTGGATACCGGCGATATGTTGAGCAAATCTATTTGTCCTATAGAGCAAGACGACACGTCCAGCACTTTACACGACAAACTTTCCCTACTCGGCGCCGAGACTTTAATTAAACTCTTGGCCGATATTGAACGGCAACAATTAACGCCAAAAGCTCAGCCAACATCTGGCGTTACGTATGCCCATAAGCTCAGCAAACAAGAAGCCCTAATTGACTGGCATATGCCCGCTGTAGAGGTACATAGGGCTATTCGAGGTTACAATCCATGGCCCGTCGCACATACTTTACTGAACAATAACTCATTACGCATCTGGCAGAGTAAGACCACCGCTGATCGTACAAACGATGAACCCGGCAGTATAAAAGCAGATAAGAACCAACTATTTGTTGCCTGCAAAGACAATTACCTGGAGATTACAGAGTTGCAACCCGCCAATAAACGCCGAATGTCAGCCAGGGAATATTTATCTGCGCACCCCTTAAACAACGTCGTCTTCGGTTAATATGACTGAGAACACTAAAGCACCATCAGCCTCCGCTCGACAAACCGCCGTCAGCGTCATTTGTAGTGTTGTTCAAGATGGTAAATCTCTGACAGAGGCTCTGTCCCTGTGTGACAAGTTAGAACCTAGGGATCGCGCGTTTTGTCGTGAGCTCTGTTACGGCACCATCCGTTGGTACAGCCGATTAGAGGCGATTCTCAGCTTATTATTAAAAAAAGCGTTTAAGGCAAAAGATAGTGATATCAAAGTATTGGCTTTGCTCGGTTTGTATCAAATTATTTACCTTAGTACGCCCGATCATGCCGCCGTATCCGAAACGGTTAGCGTCTGTGGAAAAGGTAAAAAAAGCTGGGCGAAAGGCGTGTTAAACGGCGTATTACGAAGTTTTTTACGCGACAGAGAGTCGCTTGAAAATACCGTTGATACTGTAACCGCGCAACAATTTTCCCACCCGGATTGGCTCATCAAGCTAATTGAAAAAGACTGGGGGGCAGACTTTAGTCGTATTCTTCAAGCCAATAACCAACACCCGCCCATGTCGATACGGGTCAATCAAAAAGTAGTCTCTCGTAAAGATTATATTGATCAGATGCAAGAAAATGAAATCACCGCGTCAGCCAACCCTTTTAACACCGTTGGACTAACGCTTCAGCAAGCCGTTAACGTCGATCAATTGCCCGACTTCTGGCAAGGGGCCTGTTCTGTACAAGACAGCGCGGCCCAGTTGGCTGCCGATCTTTTAAAGGTTGAATCTGGCCAGCGCGTATTAGATGTATGCGCCGCACCTGGTGGCAAAACGGCGCATATTCTAGAAAATCTTGCCGACGATATCTCATTACTGGCTATTGATATAGACGAAAAGCGTAACGAGCGGGTGGTGGAAAATTTAGCGCGTCTTAATTTAAACGCCCAGGTGCTAACCGCAGACGGTCTGCACCCTCAGCAATGGTTTGACGGCAAGTTATTTCAGCGCATCTTGCTCGACGCGCCTTGTTCAGCCACTGGGGTTATTCGTCGACACCCAGATATTAAATTACTCCGCAAGCAAACCGATATACCTAATCTGGTTAGGCTTCAAAAAGAATTACTCGCCGCCATCTGGCCGTTACTCGATAGAAATGGTGTGCTTTTATACGCTACCTGCTCTATATTGGCAGCAGAGAATAGCGAACAAATCGCAACCTTTATGGCTACGCATACCGACGCTAAAGAAATCAATATTGACGCCCAGTGGGGCCAATCGTGTGAATACGGCCGACAAATACTACCGGGCGATAACGATATGGACGGGTTTTATTTCGCCTGCCTAACAAAAATTTAATGCTCTCTTTAACTCATTTAAAAAAGCCTTATATATTAGCTCTTTTAACGCTTTTTTTTATCCATCCAAGCCTCGCTAACGACGACGCGAACATAGCGATTAAAACAGCAAAGCTGACACTGCAAGAGCAGACTTACCTATTAAGCGCGCGCATTAATTACACCTTAAGCGAAGAGGCGCTTAAAGCGCTTAATAACGGCGTCACCTTAACGTTTAATGTTGAGTTATCGATCATCGAACCAAGGAACTGGTTATGGGATAAACATCACAGCAGCATCCTTCTGTCATACCAGATCAAGTACCATACACTGGCTCAAATATACCAGGTTACAGATACTAAAAATAACCTACAGCACAACTTCTCTCGCCTGGAACCAGCACTTCACTCGATTGGCACGCTCAGCGAAATAGCCGTCAATACGATTTCAATGCACGATAAGGTTAACCTCGATGGCTCGTTAAAGGCATATCTGAATATCGAAGCCCTACCTCTACCTATGCGACCCATGGCCTATATAACGCCAGGCTGGCACTTATACAGCGATACGTTTCGATGGCCACTAAGACCTTAAGAAAAAGGGCCTACCTCATCCCGGCAGGGGTTTTGCTCAGCTTGCTCTTCAGTCTGTATCTGATGAGTCACGCGACACAATCTTCATCGCAGTTTAATGAACTGTTTTCCTCACTGATTTTGTTAAACATTATCGGTACTGTTTTCTTATTCGGCTTGCTGGTAGTAAACATTCATTGGCTTTGGCAACAGTTTAAGAAACAGGCGGTTGGTTCGCGTATAACACTAAAAATTGTGCTGTTATTTTTTGCTATTTCGGTCATTCCTACCAGCGTCGTTTTTTATTTTTCAAGTCAACTATTGCATCAGAGCGTAGACAGCTGGTTTGACGTGCAAATAGACGATGCAATGAAAAACTCGTTAAAACTAAGTCAGCGTTCGCTCGATAACAGAACCCGGTCTTTAATGAAAGAAACCCGTCAGCTGACCGAAGCGCTAGAGAATGAATCGGACATGTTCCTATCGCTGACTTTAGCAAGCCTTCGCGAACAAACTAGCGCAAATGAATTAACGGCTTTTTCAAAACAGGGCCAAATCATCGCGACAACAAACCTCGACCCCGGGGTGCTAATACCTAACACGCCAGACGACGCAATGCTTTTATTGGTCAGGCAAAGCGGCGAATTTATTGGCATTGAGCCTAGCTCTCATGAGGGCCTCATCGTGCGGACCCTCGTTGAAATTAAAAACTCCAATCCGAAACGTTACCTCCAGGCTATTTACACCGTTCCACGAGACTTAGGCGAGCTAGCCAGTTCTGTCGAAAGCGCGTACACCGCGTATCAGGAGTTCAACTATCTCAGGCAGTCTTTAAAATTCAGCTTTACCTTAACGCTCGCTTTGGTGCTTGTCTTTAGTCTGCTCGTTGCTAGCTGGGCCGCTTTTGTTTTTGCCCGCGAGCTGGTTGAGCCTATTCGACAACTGGTGAAAGGCACCCAGGCTGTGGCACAGGGTGATTACGAAAAAAAACTGGCCGTAGGGCGAAAAGATGAACTGGGTTTTTTGGTCAACTCCTTCAATGACATGACTTCACATATTTCAGACGCTCGCAGAGAGGCTTATAACGCCCAGCGTGACGCCGAAAACCAGCACGCCTACTTAGAAACAGTCCTCAGTCACCTGTCCAACGGCGTACTGGGGTTTGACCTTTCAATGAGACTGAAGACGACCAACCACGCCGCGTACCAAATCCTTGAGCTTCCTTTAACGGCCTGTATAGAATATTCACTTGAAGAAATAGCTATCAAATTCCCTTCCCTTGAGGGCTTTACAAGTCTGCTGATAGAAAAATTTTCGAGCAATAAAAAAGAATGGCAGCACGAGTTAATTTATACCATCGACCATCAAAAAAGAACCTTATTATTGAAAGGCACGGCACTTTTTGCCGCTGATAAAACGCAATCAGGTTACGTTTTGATCTTTGATGACGTTACCCCTATTGTCCAGTCACAAAGAAATGCCGCCTGGAGTGAGGTCGCTCAGCGACTGGCGCATGAGATTAAAAACCCTCTCACGCCGATACAACTGTCTGCCGAACGGTTGCAGAGAAAATTGCACGGCAAATTAGACGATGAAGCCGATAAGATTTTAAAAAAATCGACCGACACGATAGTTCAACAAGTCACCGCTATGAAAAGCATGGTGAATGATTTTTCAGACTTCGCTCGCCCCCCTCAGTCTAAGCCACAAACCATTTCGGTAGGGCCGCTCGTAGAACAAATAACCACTCTGTATCAGGGCCAGATTAAACAACTAAACATCAGTATCCAACAGGACTTACCGAACATTTTTGCTGACCCCATTCGTCTTAGGCAAGTGTTCATCAATCTCATTAAGAATGCGCAAGAAGCCATCACTGATATCGACGACGGCCAGATAAGCATCACCGCACTATATCAACCAGATACTGACTCTATTGAGATTTGTATTGCCGATAATGGGCCAGGGGTAGATAATTCCAAAATTGAGCATATTTTTGAGCCCTACGTCACATCCAAAGAAAAAGGTACCGGCCTAGGGCTAGCTATTGTCAAAAAAATTATTGAAGAACACGGTGGTACCATCACCATTAAACCTATAGCGCCTCGCGGGGTTAATTTTATCATCCAGTTCCCTGTTATAAACGATTAAAACTAAACCGACCTACGGAAATAGCTCATGAACAAACCACATATACTCGTCGTCGACGACGAACCAGATATTCGCAACCTGATCAACGATATTCTCGATGATGAGGGCTACGAAGTGTCTACCGCAGAGAGCGCTTCGGCGGCTCAAAAAGCGCGCCATGAGTGTCGGCATGATTTAATTCTTTTGGATATATGGATGCCTGATATTGATGGCGTCACCTTACTAAAAGACTGGTCTAATTCAGGCGATTTATCCTGCCCCGTTATCATGATGTCAGGGCATGGAACCGTTGAGACGGCCGTTGAAGCCACTCGACTTGGTGCCTACGATTTTTTAGAAAAACCACTCTCAATTGCAAAGCTCCTGTTAACAGTTGAGCGCGCCTTAGAGACAGAAAAGCTCAAGCAGGAAAACCTTGAACTAAAGCAATTCTCAACAGCCATCCAGGAACCTCTGGGTAGCAGCAAAACGATCCAGCAACTACTTGAGCAGGCTCGTCGACTTGGCCAACACGATACCCGCGTGCTGTTAACGGGCGAACCCGGCAGTGGTAAGGAAACGCTCGCGAGATATATTCACGAACACAGCACAAGGAAACGGGGGTCTTTCGTTCAACTCAATACGGGCATCATTACTTCTAGTAACGCATTAGAAGAATTTTTCGGTCGAGAAGAGGGCGACTCGATTCACTACGGCCTGCTAGAAAAAGCGAACCACGGCACCTTATTTATAGATGAAATTGGTGACATGGACAGAGAAGTCCAGCATCGCCTACTAAGCGCGTTAGAGTCCAGCTCATTTCAACGAGTTGGCGGCCACGAAGTAGTGAAGGCCGATGTTAGAGTCATAGCCTCATCGCGCCAGGATCTCGAAGAAGCCGTTCAACAAGGTCATTTCAGGCAAGATCTTTATTATGCCCTCAACGTCGCCTGCCTGCATTTACCGCCGTTAAGAGAAAGAAAAGAGGACATCCCCCTATTACTCAATTTTTACTTGCAGCACTATATAAAACGAGAAAATCTACCGAAACGTAAATTTACTGTTGCAGCACAGCAATTTTTGAGCGATTATGCGTGGCTTGGAAACATACGCGAACTAAGAAACGTAGTTCAACGCCTGTTAATATTGGGCATTGGGGACGAAATTGGTCTAACCGAGGTGAAAACCACTCTCGGCGAATCAGCCAGATCCGTCATTACTTCAAACGATATCCCGGTCTTTTATGATTTGCCTCTTAAAGATGCTAGAGCACAATTTGAAAAATCCTACCTTGATTACCACCTTGATCAACATAACGGTAGCGTTACAAAACTGGCAGAAACCGCCGGCGTCGAAAGAACTCATTTGTACCGCAAGCTACACGCGTTGGGCATTGAGTTTAGAGGCAAACGTTAATATAAACCCTGCGAATATTTAGATGAGAGTTATTATTTTAGGTGCGGGTCGAGTCGGCTTCACAGTCGCCAGCAATTTATCCAGTGAAGATATCGACATTACTCTGATTGACACCAGTCAGGCCGCCGTTGATGCCGCCTGTGAACGGTTGGACGTGTCGGCAATTTGTGGCAATGTATGCCACCCTAGCGTATTAGAGAGTGCTGGTATCAAGCACGCCGACATTATTATTGCGGTGACAGACAGTGACGAAACAAACATGATGGCCTGTCTAATTGCCCATCACCTATTTCATGTCCCACAAAAAATTGCCCGCGTACGTGCTCAATCTTATTTGGACGTGCAAAACCAGCTATTTAGTGCTGACGCCATTCCTATCGACGTCATCATTAACCCCGAAAATGAAATCGTTAGCTTTATTAAAAACCTTATTTTGCACCCAGGGTCACAACAGGTTTTATCTTTCGCTAACGACATTATCAGCCTGGTAGAAAGCAAGTGCAATCGTGGCAGCCCACTAATAGATAAATCGCTACAAGACTTGACCAACGCCTTGAACGGCCTTTATGCCAGAATAACCACTATTTATAGAGATGGTGAATTTATTATTCCGTCTTATCAAACGATTATTGAAGAGAATGACCGAGTATTCTTTATCGCGCCTTCTAAAGATATAAAAAAGGTGTTGAGCATACTGTTTAACCATAATAAACCGTATAAAAGCTTAATCATATCTGGCGGAGGGCGAATTGGCCTGGGCCTGGCAAAGGCGTTAGAAAACACCCTTCAAGTAAAAATTATCACAAAAAGTAGCGAAAGAGCCCACCAACTGTCTGAGCAATTAAATAACAGTATCGTATTAATTGGTGATGCGACCGACGAAGCCTTCTTATTTGATGAAAACATAGATAGAACCGATGTTTTTTGTACCGTCACCAGCGATGATGAAACTAATATTCTATGTTCAATGCTCGCAAAAAGTCTGGGTGCTCAAGTCGTCATGAGTCTGGTCGATAGGAATGCATATATGGGTATGGTAGACAATGGCTCGATCGATAATGCCATCTACCCTCAACACACCACTATTGGTAAAATCCTCACTCAAGTACGACGGGGTAAAATTTCCTGCGTACATTCCTTGTTACGTGGAAAAGCCGAGGCCTTTGAAGCGACCGTACAGGGTTATGACGGCAAATCAAAACTCGTTGGAAAAATGATTCAAGATCTAAAACTGCCACAAGGAACCACTATTATAGGTCTGGTTAGAGACGACAAATCAATCCCCACAACTCACCAACTGGTCATCAAGGAAGACGACCACATCATTTTCTTTGTTTCCGACAAATCATCGATACACCAGATAGAGTCTCTCTTTCAACCGACTAAGTCATTACTTAACAGGTTCAAGAAGTAACCATGCACCACAAGGTTATTAGGCGAGTATCGGGGCTATTGTTAAGTTTATTTAGCTTTACAATGCTACCGCCCGTATTCGTTTCTTACCTATACGACGAGCAAAATCACCAGCCTTTTATCATCGCTTTTCTGGCCATTTTTGTTACCGGGTTCCTACTTTGGTTTAGCGCTAGAAACGCCAAAGAAGACTTAAGAACCCGCGACGGCTTCATTATTGCCGCCGTTTTCTGGCTCAGCCTGGGGTTATCTGGCGCCATTCCTTTTTTCGTTGCATCTATCCACTCGCTGTCACTTACAGACGCGGTGTTCGAATCTATTTCAGGTTTAACCACCACCGGTGCCACCGTGATGACCGGGCTGGACTCTCTACCGAAATCTATTCTTTTTTACCGCCAACAACTGCAGTGGCTGGGTGGCATGGGTATTATTGTACTCGCCGTGGCTATCCTCCCCATGTTAGGGATTGGTGGTATGCAGCTGTACAAAGCTGAAATGCCAGGACCCGTTAAAGACGCCAAATTAACCCCACGCATCACGGCTACCGCGAAGGCACTATGGGAAATATATTTAGGCATAACCATCGCTTGCGCCGCAGCTTATTGGGCGGGTGGCATGACGCTCTTTGATGCCATAACACATAGTTTTAGCACGGTTTCACTGGGTGGTTTCTCTACCCACGACGCTAGCTTTGCTTTCTTCGATAGCTCGGTTTTAAACTATATTTGCATTGGTTTTATGTTTATAGCTGGTATTAACTTCTCATTGCACTTTAGGGCAGCCCATTCACTCAATATAAGACTCTATACTAAAAATAGTGAGTTTAAGGCATATGCATTTATCCTGCTGAGTCATCTGCTCATCATCCTCGCCGCTCTTATTGCTTTTGGTACCTATTCGAACCTTTCTGATTCGATAGAACAAACCTTATTCCAGGTCATGTCTTTTGCAACAACCTCTGGTTTCACTACCGCGAACCATGCTAGCTGGCCAACCTTCGCCCCCGTTTTATTAATTTTCCTGAGTTTTTATGGTGGTTGCGCCGGCTCCACCTCTGGTGGAATGAAGGTCATTCGCATCCTAATCATGTTCAAGCAATTGGGCAAAGAAATAACCCACCTTATACATCCGCACGCCGATATGCCGGTTAAAATAGACCACCACGTCGTTCCTCGCCCAGTTCTCCAAGCTGTCTGGGGCTTCTTTTCGGCTTACATTTTATCCTTCGGCGTGCTGATGATTTTGATGATGGCAACGGGTTTAGATCAGTCCACCGCCTTTTCCGCCGTCGCCGCCACTCTCAATAACTTAGGCCCAGGATTAGGCGACGTTGGCAGTAATTTCGCTAGCGTACCCGACACTACCAAGTGGATCGCCTGCTTTGCAATGCTGCTCGGTCGACTGGAGATTTTTACCTTGCTAGTATTGTTCACACCCATCTTCTGGCGTGATTAGATGGATGATTTACAAAAAAAATGGGACGCCATCTACCGACAACGAGAATCCAACTCTGCAGCTCCAGCTTTTGTATTATCAAACTATTCTTACCTGTTGCCAAAGAAGGGGCGTGCACTCGACCTCGCCTGTGGTTTAGGTGGGAACAGCTTTTTTCTTGCCAACCATGGACTTCAGGTTGATGCCTGGGATATTTCACCTGTTGCTATTGAATACATCAATAAAAACGCTTCAATTTCAAGTCTGATAAACGCTTCAACTGTTGATATCAGTAGCGCCCAACTGGAAAAAAATCACTATGACGTCATCGTCGTTTCGCGCTATTTAAATCGACTTATTGTTCCCCAGCTAATTGATGCATTACGACCTGGGGGGTTAATTTTTTACCAAACGTTCACCCTCGAAAAAGCCCAATTAGGCGGCCCAACTAACCCCGACTTTTTACTTAAAAAGAATGAACTGTTAGCTCTCTTTTCTTCCCTCTCCGTCATTATTTATCATGAAGAAGGCTGTCTCGGTGATACGAAACTTGGTTTCAGAAATGAAGCCTTATTGATCGCAGAAAAATCGTAAATCTCAAATCAACCTCATTTAGCCTGTTTCGTTGTATAATGCCTAGCTAACCTAATTTTGGAATCACCATGTCTAGTATAAAAAGCCTATCGCCTGCCCAGGCTTATGAGTTTCTTCAAAACAACTCACAAGCCAAACTTATCGATACGCGAACGACTATTGAATACTCTTTTGTTGGTCACCCGCTCAATGCCATTCACTTGCCATTGAAAAGACCTCCTAACTGGGAAGCTTTTGACGATTTTATTAGCCAATTTGCAAAACATATTCCGTCTAAATCAACGCCTCTCATTTTGATGTGTAGAAGCGGCGCTCGCTCAATGGAAGCCGCAAAACTGCTTGAAAGTGCTGGATACCAGGAACTTTACAACATGGAAGAAGGCTTCGAAGGCGACAAAGATGAAAATAACCACCGCAATACAATTGGCGGCTGGCGCTTTCACGACTTACCCTGGGAACAAAGCTAAGCCACCATATTACTTTTTTACTCCAGATCCACACCACCCAAACAAACAGGAAACCACATTTCGTGAAACAGAACCTTCGTAATATCGCTATTATCGCCCACGTTGACCACGGTAAAACTACACTCGTGGATAAGCTACTTGAACAGTCCGGCACACTCGATCGTAAAAACTCAGGTACTGAACGTATCATGGACTCTAACGATCAGGAAAAAGAGCGCGGCATCACCATTCTTGCCAAAAACACCGCTATCGAGTGGCAAGGTTTACACATCAATATCGTTGACACACCAGGCCACGCCGATTTCGGCGGTGAAGTTGAACGCGTATTATCAATGGTAGATTGCGTACTCTTACTGGTGGATGCCGTTGATGGCCCAATGCCACAAACTCGTTTTGTTACATCAAAGGCGTTTGAGCAAGGCCTTAAGCCTATCGTCGTTATTAATAAAGTTGACCGTCCAGGCTCCCGCCCAGATTGGGTTGTAGACCAGGTGTTTGACTTATTTGACAAACTCGGCGCGACAGACGAACAGCTCGACTTCCCAGTTATCTATGCTTCTGCCATTAATGGCGTGGCGGGGCCTGAAGCCGACCAGCTTGCCGATGATATGACGCCGCTGTTTGAAATCATTCGTGACCGCGTACCTCAACCTGTAGTTGACCCCACTGCTCCTTTACAAATGCAGATTTCTTCTCTTGCCTATGATAGCTATGTCGGTGTTATTGGCGTGGGTCGCATTACAAGCGGCAGCTTAAAACCCAACCAAACCGTTATTGTGGTTGATAGCAAAGGCAATCAACGAAAGGGCAAGGTGCTTAATGTTAAAGGTCATTTAGGCCTGGATCGAATCGATGTTGACGAAGCCTTTGCAGGTGATATTGTTTGTATTAATGGCATAGATGGCCTCGGTATTTCTGACACCTTATGTCACCCAGATCGCGTAGAAGCAATGCCACCGCTATCAGTAGATGAGCCAACCGTTAGCATGACATTTTCTGTTAACAATTCTCCGTTCGCCGGACAAGAAGGCAAATACATTACCTCTCGCAACATTAAAGACCGCTTGGATCAGGAACTGATTCATAACGTCGCGTTACGCGTAAAACCAGGCGACAGTCCAGATAAATTTATTGTATCTGGTCGTGGTGAACTGCACCTATCCGTGTTGATCGAAACAATGCGCCGAGAAGGTTACGAGATGGGCGTCGCTCGCCCAGAAGTCATCCAGAAAGAAATAGATGGCAAGATGCAGGAGCCGTTCGAACTGGTTGTTATCGACGTTGAAGAACAGCACCAGGGTTCTATTATGGAAGAAATGGGCTTACGCAAAGCCGAATTAACCAATATGGAACCCGATGGGAAAGGCCGTATTCGCCTCGAATTCATGAGTCCGTCACGTGGTTTAATTGGCTTTCGCGGCCACTTCCTTACACTAACATCTGGCTCTGGCATTATGACCAGTATTTTTGATCACTATGGTCAAGTTAAAGTTGGCGACATCTCTTCGCGCCAAAATGGTGTACTTGTTTCAATGACAAAGGGGAAAACCGCAGCTTTTGGACTATTTGGACTACAAGAACGCGGCAAGCTTTTCTTAGGCCACGCCGAAGAAGTATACGAAGGGCAAATTGTTGGTTTACATAATCGAGGCAATGATCTGGTTGTAAACCCCTGCAAAGGCAAACAGTTAACTAACGTTCGCGCATCTGGTACGGATGAAGCTTTAACGCTTTCACCCCATATCATTATGACGCTAGAACAAGCGCTGGAGTTCATTGAAGAAGATGAATTAGTCGAGGTGACTCCCGAGTCTATTCGCCTTAGAAAGAAGTTTTTGACTGAAAATGAGCGTAAACGCGTATCGCGCGGCCCTAAGTCTTAAATCACGATCCACTTAGAAGACCAAAAAAAACCGACGGAGTAAACTCCGTCGGTTCAATGGTCACCTAGCTTGGCTGGCTAAAATAATTCCCTTTCAATATCCTTATTGATGATGCAGTCCATCACATCTCCTTAGTAAACAATCCATGTTTAACGAGATCCTTCTCGAGAGACTTGGCGACGGAGTAAGTATGGTCACCCATCTTGTATTTTAAAATCATCTATACCCTCATTATATGTAAGCATATGCTTACGCTCGATTAGCGATGCTTGCGTTTTAATAAATCTATTGTTATTTTTATATAGCACTACTATTATGTTTGTCTATATATTAATTTTCAAAAGGCCTTTAAATATGAGCTGGACTAAAAAAGTATTGCGCATCAACCTTACCGACCGCACTTCAGCCTCCGAACCTCTCAATATGGAATGGGCTGACCTTTATCTTGGTCAACGCGGTTTAGCCACTAAATACCTCACTGAAGAAGTCTCGCCAGATACCGAGGCGCTGTCTCCAGCCAATACACTGTATATGGTAACTGGGCCGTTAACAGGCACAATGGCGTCAACTGGTGGGCGCTATTCATGCGTCACCATCAGCCCTTTAACAAATGCCCTGGCTTGTTCAAATTCTGGCGGTTTCTTTGGCAACGAAATGAAATGCGCCGGCTGGGACATGGTCATTCTTGAAGGCAAAGCTAGCTCCCCCGTCTATATCAGCATTGTTGACGAAAAGTGCGAAATTCTTCCTGCAGATGAAATTTGGGGTAAATCAGTCTGGGAAGCCGATGAATGGCTACATAAAAAACACCAGGACCCACAGTTGCGCATAGCCGCGATTGGCGTACCAGGTGAAAAAGGAAACCTCTACTCCGCCATCGTTAATGACCTTCATCGTGCCGCTGGCCGATCCGGTGTAGGTACCGTATTAGGCTCAAAAAATGTTAAAGCGGTAACCCTTCGAGGAACAAAAGGCGTCGGCAATATTAAAGACCCTAAACGCTTCTTTGAGGCGACCAATAAAGCAAAAAAAATCATTGCAGAAAACGAACTCGTCGGCGGATTAACTGCCTTAGGGACAAACGTGATGATGAACCATATGAACGAAGTGGGCGCGTTACCCGCTAGAAATTGGCAGGACAGCATTTTTGAAAATGCGCCAAAACTATCGAGTGAAGCGATGGCCGTTCCAAGAAAAAGTGACGGCAAACCCAATTTGACTAGAAATGCAGGGTGTTTTGCTTGTACTATTTCCTGTGGTCGCATCTCCACCATAGACCCTGAACACTTCAGCATTAAAAACCGCGACGATATCCATAAACACTTCAAGGGTAATTCAGGCGGCAATGAGTACGAAGCGGCCTGGGCCTTAGGCTGTGACACCGGTGTCGATGACTTAGACGCGGTCACCTATGCCAATTTTGTTTGTAATGAACAAGCAATGGATCCTATTTCTGCTGGCGCCACAATCGCAGCCGCTATGGAACTGTTCGAACTCGGCATTTTAACGAAAGAGGACACCGGCGGTATCGAGCTGACCTTTGGCAACGCCGAGGCTATGGTTGAATGCATTGAACTAATCTCCAAACACGAAGGTTTTGGCATAGAGCTGGCTCAAAGCTCGTTGCGCTTCTGCACTAAATACGGTCGTCCAGACCTCGCTATTGTTGTAAAAGGACAGGAATTTCCTGCCTATGACGCTCGCGCGGTCAAAGGCATGGGCCTGGGTTATGCCACTTCTAACCGCGGCGCCTGTCATGTTCGCGGCTACACTAATGGCTCTGAAACCGCGGGCGTACCGTTTAAAACCGACCCTCTGGCGACCGAAGGAAAGGCCGAGTTATTAATGGCATTCCAGGATGTCACCAGCGTATTCGACTCTGCGGGCATTTGCACCTTCTCATCATTCGCACAAGGGCTTGAAGAAGTAGCAGAACAACTTGACGCCGCTTGCGAAGGCGATTGGACGGCTGAAAAACTGGGCCTTGTTGGTGAACGCGTCTGGAATATGGAGCGGGACTATAATAACCGACTCGGCTTTACCTCCGCCGACGACACCTTGCCTCCTCGCTTATTGAAAGAACCCATCAAGGCAGGGCCCGCTAAAGGGCACGTTTGCGAATTAGATAAAATGCTGCCTGAATACTACGACATTCGTGGCTGGAACCAGGACGGCACGCTAAAAGCAGAAACTAAAACCCGCCTCAGCCTGCCTTAATAAAACCTGTTAAACGGGGTGACTAGTCACCCCGTTTATAAATTGATTGCTATGATTACCGTTAAACTATTTGCCTCCCTTGCTAAAACAGCCGCCGAAAATATTGGTGGGGAAATCACACAATACCCTTTCGAACAAGGCGACACGATTGATAGTATTATCGCTCGCGCAAATCTTGGTCATAAGAATCTCCACCTCGTTATTCTTAACGGCGTCTATATCAATAAAGAAGAGCGCGCCACTAAACAATTATGCGACGAGGATGTTCTCGCATTTTGGCCACCCGTTGTTGGCGGCTAACAGTTGAAACTAAACTTGCTATCGGCATCTGTTACTGGGAAAATGCAAACTTTCTAGTAACGACACCTTTAAAAAAAATGAATAGCAGAACGGCGACTGTTAATCGCGATACCTTAGAAACACAAATATCAGTGAGCGTGAATCTTGATGGCACGGGCAAGACAAAACTGTCTACCGGACTGCCTTTTCTAGAGCATATGCTGGATCAAATTGCTCGCCACGGCATGATTGATTTGGATATTAAAGCTAAAGGTGATTTACATATTGACGCTCACCACACCGTTGAAGACCTGGGCATTACGCTTGGAAAAGCCGTTTCAGACGCCCTCGGCGACCGCAAAGGTATTTTCCGTTATGGTCACGCTTACGTGCCATTAGACGAAGCATTGTCGCGCGTCGTTATCGACTTTTCAGGTCGGCCTGGGCTAGTTTATGACGTCGATTTCCCACGCGCCAGAATTGGCGACTTTGACGCAGACTTGTTTAGAGAATTTTTTCAGGGTTTCGTTAATCACGCGAATATCACGCTGCACATTGATAACTTAAAAGGCGTTAATGCTCACCACGTAGCAGAAACTATTTTCAAGGCTTTTGGTCGCGCGCTTCGCTTCGCAATGGAAAGAGATGCTCGGATGGAAGGGATTATGCCTTCGACGAAAGGATCTTTGTAACTACCTCAAGAGTACCAAATTATGGCCACGGTTGCCGTTATCGACTATGGAATGGGAAACCTCCACTCCATTGAAAAAGCATTAAATACCGTCTCCCCAGACTCTAAGGTCATTGTGAGCGCGGACAAAAATATTATTCTGTCCGCCGATCGCATCGTTTTTCCTGGCGTTGGCGCCATACGAGACTGCATGAATGCCTTACGCGAAGCCGGTTTAGACGACACTATTCGACAGGCCGCTAAGAACAAACCTCTACTGGGTATTTGCTTAGGCATGCAAGCCTTACTGCAACATAGCGAAGAGAATGGCGGCGTTGATTGTCTTGGTATTTTACCTGGAAAAGTCATTAAATTTTCTCATAACGCCGATTCATGCAAAAAGGAAAGAATAAAAATTCCACATATGGGGTGGAATCAGGTAAATTATTCTGAAAAAAACCCACTATTTTTAAATATCCCTCAAAATGAGCGATTTTATTTTGTTCATAGCTATTATTCTAGCGAAGTGGGAAATAAAATAGAGTACGCCACGACAAATTACACAAAAACGTTTTCTTGCGCACTAAAGTGGAAAAATATTCTAGCCGTTCAATTCCACCCCGAAAAAAGCCAGCACGCTGGATTGCAATTACTAAAGAATTTTCTTAACTGGGACGGACAGTCCTAAATTATCGGACCTAAATACTATGATTCTTATACCTGCTATTGATCTTAAAGACGGAAAATGCGTCAGGCTTCGCCAAGGCCGTATGGATGACGAAACCATTTTTTCAGAACACCCCGTAGAAGTTGCTACGCGATGGGTTAACGAAGGTGCTAAACGTCTTCATATAGTCGATCTTGATGGCGCCTTTGCTGGCAAACCGGTGAATGCACAGGTTATTCATGATATTGCCGAAGCGCACCCTGGCCTAATCATTCAAGTTGGCGGAGGGATTCGTGACGAAGATACCATTCAAGCCTATTTAAACGCGGGAGTTCAATACGTCATTATTGGCACAAAAGCCGTTAACAGCCCTCATTTCGTCGGTGATGTATGCGTTGAATTTCCGGGGCATATTATTGTTGGCCTTGACGCTAAAGACGGCAAAGTAGCGATAGATGGCTGGTCAAAATTATCTAAGCACGACATTATTGACCTCGCGCAACACTTCGAATCGGACGGCGTCTCCTCTATTATTTACACCGATATAGGCCGTGACGGCATGATGAAGGGCGTGAACGTAGAAGCCACCGCAAAACTTGCCAGCGCAATTCGTATACCAGTGATCGCCTCTGGCGGCATCACCAACCTCGACGATATTCGTCGCCTTGGCGAAGTATCCGAAGAAGGCATCATCGGCGCCATCACAGGGCGTGCCATCTACGAAGGTAGCCTGGATTTTGCTGAAGGCGAAAAACTCGCGGAGTCTTACCCTTAACATGGGTTTAGCAAAACGCATTATTCCGTGTTTAGATGTTGATAACGGCCGGGTCGTTAAGGGCGTTAAATTTGTTGATATCCGCGATGCGGGCGACCCCGTTGAAATCGCTCGACGCTATGACGCAGAAGGTGCCGACGAAATAACCTTTCTCGATATCACCGCCAGTTCTGACGATCGCGAAACAATGGTTCACGTTATTGAACAAGTCGCCGACGAAGTTTTTATTCCTTTGACCGTTGGTGGCGGAATTCGTAGCCTAGAAGACATTAGCCGTATGTTAAAGGCTGGAGCAGACAAAGTTGGCATTAATACCGCTGCTATATTTAACCCTGAATTTGTTAAGCAGGCCGCCGAACGTTTTGGTTCGCAGTGTATTGTCGTAGCGATTGACGCCAAATGTGTCAGTAAAGAAGGCGAGCCGAAACGTTGGGAAATTTTTACCCACGGCGGTCGTAAAGAAACGGGCTTAGACGCCATACAATGGGCGAAAAAAATGGTCAACTTCGGCGCTGGCGAAATCTTACTCACCAGTATGGATCGCGACGGTACAAAAATTGGCTTCGACCTTGAATTAACTAGCGCTATCAGTGACGCCGTTATTGTCCCCGTTATTGCATCCGGCGGCGTTGGAACGCTTGACCACCTGGTCGAAGGCATTACGAAAGGCAAGGCAGACGCAGTACTCGCCGCTAGTATTTTTCATTTTGCAGAATTCACCATCGGCGAAGCGAAACGGCATATGCAAGATAACGGTATTGAGGTGCGCTTATGAGCCAATGGTTAGACGACGTTCGCTGGGATGATAAAGGACTAGTGCCCGCGATTGCCCAGGACTATGAATCGGGCAAAATATTAATGTTCGCCTGGATGAATAAAGAAGCACTGAAGTTAACCGCCGAACAGGGACACGCGGTTTATTGGTCTCGCTCGCGCAACAAATTGTGGCACAAAGGTGAAGAGTCGGGGCACCAACAAATCATCCACGACATCCGCATAGACTGCGACAATGACGTCATTCTATTATCCGTTGAACAAAAAGGCGGTATCGCATGTCATACTGGGCGTGAAACTTGTTTTTATCGAAAACTCGATGATCAACAATGGCAAGCGACCGACCCCATTTTAAAAGACCCTGAGACGATCTATTCAAAATGAGCGATATACTTAAACAACTCGATCAGATTTTACAACAGCGTAAAGCTGAAGACCCAGGTTCTTCATACGTCGCAAGCCTGTACGATAAAGGCCTGGACAGTATCTTAAAAAAGATCGGTGAAGAGGCTACAGAAACCGTCATCGCCGCCAAGTCGGGGGATAAAAAACAGATTATTTACGAAACGGCCGACCTGTGGTTTCATACCCTCGTCCTGCTAGCGCAACAAGACTTAAACACGGATGACGTGTTGAAAGAGCTGGAGCGACGGTTTGGCTTATCTGGCTTAGATGAAAAAGCCGCTAGAAGCGAGTAGAATGCGCGGACTTACACAATATATCTAGAGGTTCTTATGGGTGGCATCGGTATTTGGCAGTTAATTATCATTCTAGTCATCGTGCTTTTATTGTTCGGCACAAAACGACTACGTAATCTTGGTGGTGACTTAGGTGGTGCTATCAAGGGCTTCAAGGGAGCTATGAAAGAAGGCGAAAAAGAAAAAGAAAAAAACGCTGACGCTCATAAATCCGTTGAAGACGAATCCAGCAAAAAAGAAGAAGATAAATAGTCGCTATCCGGCGATAAAACCCAGACACGCTGGGTGAATCTAAATGTCTGAACAAAACACCACCGAACAAGAGAGCAGTTTCGTTTCTCATCTCATCGAATTGCGCACGCGACTAATACACGCGCTCGTCGGTATGCTTGTTATTTTTTTACCACTCGCGCCGTTTGCCAACGATATTTATTCCTTACTAGCGCAACCTCTTTTGGTGCACATGCCAGAAGGCACTAGCATGGTGGCTATTGAGGTGATATCTCCTTTCCTGACGCCGTTAAAACTCACCTTAATGTTGTCTGTATTTATCAGTATTCCATGGATTTTCTATCAAATATGGCTGTTTGTTGCTCCCGGCCTGTATCAACACGAACAACGAATCGCTGTGCCTTTAGTCGCCGCGAGTACGGGCCTATTTTACATGGGCATGTTGTTCGCCTATTTTATCGTGATGCCATTGATTTTTCAGTTCTTAACCGCAACCGCCCCTGAAGGTGTCGCCGTGATGACAGATATCAGCAAATATTTAGACTTTGTCTTAACCCTGTTTTTTGCGTTTGGTGTCGCCTTTCAAATCCCCATCGCGACGTTTTTATTGGTTAAGACGGGCATTTCTACGCCACAAAAACTGGCTGAAAAAAGGCCCTATATTATCGTTGGCGCGTTCGTCGTCGGTATGATTTTAACGCCACCAGACATTATTTCGCAGACCCTACTGGCCTTACCGATGTGGTTACTATTTGAAATAGGTCTTATTATGTCCAAAAGGTTTGTTATTCAAACTGAAGACGAGGTAGCTTAATATGAAATACTTCATCCTGTTATTTACTTTATTTATGAGCACAGCCAGCACTGCCGCTACTGAGACACTAAAACCCTGTCCAGACAAGCCTAATTGCGTATCGAGTACGGCCGTTGATGGGCATTCAATCGATGCATTTATCCTCTTAGACCGCTCAATAAAAGACTTAAAAAAAATCTCGGCGCTCATCAGTCAGCTTGATACCCACGTCAGCGTTATACACGACCAACAGCGCATTCACGCCGAAATCACCAGTCGCGTTTTTGGCTTTGTTGATGACCTAGATTTATTACTCATCCCAGATCAACACATTATCCACGTTCGTTCCGCTTCTCGTACCGGATACTATGATTTTGGTGTTAACCGACGGCGCGTTGAAAAGCTTCGTTCTCTATTTAAAAACGAAGGATTTATCCAATGATGCCACTGGCTGAACCACTATCTTCATACCCCAAATATTGGGCCGAATGCTATGGCACCGCACCTTTTTTACCCACCACTCGCGAAGAGATGGACGTACTCGGCTGGGATAGTTGTGACGTCATTATCGTGACTGGCGACGCCTATGTCGATCACCCCAGTTTTGGCATGGCCGTTATTGGTCGTTTACTCGAAAAACAGGGGTTCCGCGTCGGCATTATTGATCAACCCAACTGGCAAAACGCCGACGACTTTTCTGCGCTCGGCAAACCCAATCTATTTTTCGGCATCGCCGCTGGTAATATGGATTCAATGATCAACCGCTACACCGCCGATAAACGCGCGCGTTCCGACGACGCCTATTCACCTGATGACAAAGCCGGCCACCGCCCTGATCGTGCAGTTATTGTATATACCCAGCGCTGCAAAGAAGCGTTTCCCGGCACGCCTATCGTTATCGGCAGCATTGAGGCCAGCCTACGCCGCATAGCGCATTATGATTACTGGGATGATGAAGTCAGACGTTCTGTTTTAATCGACTCACAAGCGGATATCCTGCTGTATGGCAATGCCGAACGGGCGATTACCGAACTGGCACACCGTTTATCCATGAACGAAACCGTCGGCGACATCACCGATATACGGGGTACTGCCTTTGTGCGCGACTCGCTGCCCGATGGCTGGACACTGATTGATTCAACACGCGTTGATAGGCCGGGCACTATAGACCCACACCAAAACCCATACCAAACCGACGAAGAACGCGCCGCCGCCAGCGGTGGTAAATGTGAAATTAGCAAAGAACCCGGTAGCGATGGAAGCAGCCAGGTCGTTACCCTTAAATTTCTACCCAAGCACAGTAAAACGGACCGCGCAAAAACCGTTATTCGCCTGCCGTCATACAAAAAAACCAGTACCGACCCCGTTTTATACGCCCACGCCTCGCGAGTTTTGCACTTAGAAACCAACCCCGGCAACGCGCGTGCATTGGTGCAAAATAACGACGGCAAAGACGTTTGGCTCAATCCACCGCCTATTCCGCTGTCTACCGAAGAAATGGACGAAGTATTCGGCTTGCCGTACCAACGCGTTCCACACCCTAAATACGAGGGCAAACGAATCCCCGCTTACGAGATGATTCGTTTTTCCATTAACATCATGCGTGGCTGCTTTGGTGGTTGTACCTTCTGCTCCATCACCGAACACGAGGGACGCATCATTCAGAACCGTTCAGAAGAATCTATTCTGAACGAAATAGCGGATATTCGTGACAAAACACCCGGCTTTACCGGCACCATTTCCGACCTCGGCGGGCCTACCGCCAATATGTACCGACTCGCCTGTAAAGACCCTAAAATTGAAGCGGCTTGCCGGCTTCCCTCTTGCGTTTATCCCGGCATTTGCGATAACTTAAATACCGATCACGACCCGCTGATTAAACTGTATAAAAAAGCGCGTAAAATTCCTGGTGTTAAGCGCATCTTAATTGCCTCGGGCTTACGTTACGATTTAGCCATTCAATCGCCCGAATACGTAGAAGAACTGGTCACCCACCACGTCGGCGGCTATTTAAAAATAGCACCCGAGCACACCGAACAAGCGCCTTTATCTAAAATGATGAAACCCGGCATTGGCTCGTATGATCGCTTTAAAGAAATGTTCGATAAGTTCAGCAAAAAAGCGGGTAAAAAACAGTATCTCATTCCGTACTTTATCGCCGCGCACCCCGGTACTGAAGACGAGGATATGGTGAACCTCGCTTCCTGGCTAAAAACCAATAACTTTCAGGCCGACCAGGTACAAACCTTTTACCCCTCACCGATGGCCACGGCGACCACCATGTACCATACGGGGCGCAACCCACTTCAAGGGCTGAGCTATAAGAGCGAAAAAATAAATACCGTTAAAAGCCTGCAACAAAGGCAATTGCATAAGGCTTTGCTGCGCTATCACGACCCAAAAAACTGGAAAATTATTAAAGATTTACTGCTAAAAATGGGCAAAAAGAACCTGATTGGTGAGGGGCCAAATTGCCTTATTCCCAGCACTCCGAACTTCGGAAAAAACGGCTCGCGTTCAAACGCCAAAAAGTTCGTAACTAAGCATACATCGCAGGGTTACAAACCGTTGAAAGGTAAACGATCTGCTGTTAAAAAATAGTCAGAAAACCTCAGCTTACTTTGTCCCAATAAGGCGTTTCGCCAAAATAATCTACCAAAAAGTCGACCAGACGTCTTGTCCGTTGCGTGATATAACGCGTCTTAGGATAAACCGCATAAGCGTACGAGCCTAATAGTTCATACTCGGTCAAAATGGGTACCAGGGCGCCTGACTGGATGGCCTCCCAGGTAATAAAGTGCGGCTCGCCCGATATGCCATGTCCAGCAACGGCCATATCTTTTAAAAAGATGCCATTATTCGCGATTAATTTAATTTGTCCGTTTATCTTATATAAGTTGCCTTTTTTATCCCTTAACTGCCCAAGCGACGAACCTTTTATACTGTAACCTAATAATTGATGCTGCTTTAAGTCTTGCGGGATTTTCGGTACACCATAACGTTCAAGGTACGCAGGACTTGCACAGAGTGTTCGATTAATGGTCGTAATTTTACGCGCAACCAGATTTGATGGCTCCATGGTTTCGGCAATTCTAAAGGCTAAATCAACGCCTTCATTAATAACGTCTACCTGTCTATCGGAAAAATCAATATTCAACTTTAGCTGGTCGTGCTCTTTAATAAAGAGATCCAGCGCTGGAGCCAAATGGGCCAATCCAAACGAAAGTGGTGCTGCTAAATTAATCGTGCCCGTCAATTGTGTCGTTGATGCGGTCATCACACCATTTAGTTCGGTCACGTCATCAACCACCTTAACAGCCCGATCATAATATCGAACTCCTGCCTCGGTTAAGCTATACGTCCGCGTTGTTCTATTAATTAGTGTCGTGCCTAAACGGCTTTCTAGCTCAGAGAGACGACGGCTAATCGCTGAATTTGCCATACCCATTTGTTCTGCCGCCTTGCCAACACCACCCGCATCCACGATGCGAATAAAAACGGACATGTCTTCTAATAAACCCATAAGGTAATAATTCTTATTTGGTAAACAATGTTTTCTTATTATTGCTATTTATAAAATTAAACTCAATACCTAAACTAGCAACAGTTAAATATAAACCTATTAAGCCTAATGATTAAAAGACTATTCGTGCTGTTCATATTAAGCAGTTCATTTACCCCCCTTGCCCATTCGAATGACACTTTATATGCACCGGGGTCTTTAGCCGATGAGCTTTTTGGCAACGCACTAAAAGACAACGAACTCGCGCTGATTGGCTGGGCCAGTAGTACTCTGGTATTTAACGATGACAGCAGCGATGGCGTTTTGCCTAATGGAGCGCTGTCCACCGACGAAGGGCTGCACTTAAATCAGCTCGCATTGATGTTCTGCAAAGGAGACGGTTGCTTGCCGAGCACAAAATTTAGCCCCAAACACAATCTACTCAGTCGAATTACTCCAACCCCTGCACCAAAAAGTGAAACCATCGATATTGGTTTTAACCTGTTAGCCGTCTATGGTACTGATTCACAATTCCTACGCGTCAGTGGTTTTGATGATTTTGATTTTGATGATAGTAAGGACGAAAAGCTCTCCATCCCGCAATGGTACGTCGACATTTATCTACCTTATTTTGATGGCATGAATATTATGTTAGGTAGCTTTATGTCACCTTTAGCCAGAGAAATCGGCTACCCCTTCGCGCCACCCAGGTGGTTTGCGAGCTCTTCTTATGAACTGCTTTATTCCCCAGTCAAACACGTCGGCGGCTTAGTGACCATCAAAGTTCCGACTGACGCGAGTTTCGGCCCATTAAGCATCGAAGGTGGAGTAATAACGGGTTGGAATAATTTCGACAACCGCAACGGAAGTTTGGCTTATTTGGCAGGACTACGTTATCGAACGCCCGATATGCTTTCAGGCATTGATATCGAGTTTATGTTTGGTAACGGTGAAGATGATTTTGGCGAAGCTCCCGCCAAAGGTGGCTCACAATTTTTTGCCCTAAGCAGCAGCGGCAAAAAGCTTAACCGTTTTGCTGGCAATATAACGTTAATGCGCCAGTTCTCACCAAAACTTGAATCTATCGCCGAGTTTTTCTATGGCTCACAAGAAGGCGGTGATATACCTGCCGGCCCACAATTTATTACCGAAGATGCGAAATGGTATGGTGCATTTGCCGCGTTCCGTTATCAACTTCAACCCGATGTTTTTCTCAACACCCGAGCTGAATGGGTTAACGATAAGAAGGGCGCTAATGTTCTATTTACAGGTTCGCCAGGCAATACTTATGCATTTACAGCCAATATAGACTGGCAAATAAATTCTTACCTTAACGTTATCTCAGAATTGAAATACGATATATATGACGGTAACGGGCTTCCTTTATTCGCCAATAAGACAGAGAATAAGCAACTACTGGGACTGGTAAACTTTGTTGTCAAATTTTGATAAAAAACTCAACACTTCATAAAGCAAGTCTATTTCTTGGGCCTTTTCTAGCCACAATTATATTTGTCTGGCTTCAATTGGGCGGCCAAAGCACTGCTCTTTGCATCACTGCCGCAGTTGCGATCTGGTGTGTTAGTTGGTGGATCTTAGAGCCCGTTCCCATTCCTGTCACGTCCCTATTGCCTATCGCCATTTTTCCCTTAACTGGCGTACTAACGGCTGACCAGGTAGCCAGCGCCTACGGCAATAAACTCATTTTGTTATTATTAGGTGGCTTTTTACTGTCCACCGCGATTTCGCATTGCGGCGCACACCGTCGACTAGCACTCACCATGGTGCACTGGTTTGGTAACGACAATCCAAAACGCCTTGTTTTAGGCTTTATGGTCGCCGCTGCAACACTTAGCATGTGGATTTCCAATACCGCCGCCACTTTAATGCTGCTACCCGTAGCGCTGGCCGTTATCGACAGCAGCGACGATAAAAAACTCGCGCTACCACTATTGCTCGGGCTTGCCTACGCAGCTAGCGTCGGCGGGCTCAGTACACCCATCGGCACGCCGCCTAATCTGATTTTTATGCAGGTGTATCAAGAAAATACCGGCCTACAAATTGGTTTTGTTAAGTGGATGTCCTGGGCGTTGCCCGTGGTTATCCTCTTTTTGCCCGTTATATGGCTTTGGTTAACGCGAAAACTGACCGATAGTGGCCACTTGTACCTGCCTAAAGTGGGTGAATGGACAACACACGAAATTCGCGTCACGATCGTTTTCGCCATTACTGCGTCTTTATGGATTACTCGCCAGGAACCGTTTGGCGGATGGAGCGGCTGGCTTGGCCTTCCTCAGGCTAATGATGCATCCGTCGCCTTATTAGGCGTTGTTGCGTTGTTTATCATTCCCAATGGAAAACAAAAAAAACTACTGGACTGGAAAACCGCGCAAAAAATTCCCTGGGGCATACTGCTTCTTTTCAGTGGCGGTATTTGCCTCGCCAAAGCCTTCGTCGCATCTGGCCTTAGCACTCAACTGGGCGAACAACTCTCTGCCGTTACCTCGTTTAGCATTATCGGCATGATGCTGGTCATCGCGCTCAGCGTCACCTTTATGACCGAAGCCACCAGCAACACCGCTACAACCGCCATGCTAATGCCCATACTAGCCGCCACAGCCATCAACGCCGATATAGACCCCATTCTACTCATGGTGCCCGCCACCTTAAGCGCCAGTTGCGCCTTTATGCTGCCGGTCGCCACCGCACCCAATACCGTCGTTTTTAGTAGCGGGCAGATCGCCACCCAACAAATGGCACGCGAAGGATTTGTTCTTAATTTGATTGGGGCTGGGCTTATAACGGGGGTTTGTTGGTTGTTGTTAGTGTGATGCAGCCATTTTTGTACTGTTATAGATAATGGGGCACTAAGATAGTTTTCGCTGCCGCGAGGGCGTTCATTTCTTTTGCATGCCCATCTCCTAAAGGTATAAGTCTCATCAATGCGGATTAAAAACATCCGCCTATTCGACTAAACGCTACGAACCAAAAAAAGCGCCCTAATTGCTAGCGCAATAAAGGTGCTTTATATCAGACTTTACTGACCCAAATTATCTACGGGTGTCGTCGCCGCTCTACGAAGAGAGAGTTACCCGCCTGTTTTTTGGCCATATGTTTGGCATCAGTGGCGAGCGTGGCCACAGCATGATGACTTTTGCAAACAGTAGGATCAGGGTGCACGCAGCCAATAGAAAGACTCAATAAAGGTAAAAAACAACGCTGGCCGGTTCTATCCTCTGCCCATATGCCTGATTGTTCTAAATCTTCACGCTTATAATAATGTTCCAGGCGCTCTTCAAAATCCTGCATCATCGCCTCACAACGAGCCTGCCAGTCCGTACTGAGAAAAGTAACGATAAAATCGTCACCACCAATATGACCAACAAAATCCTTTTTGTTGTCGACGCCCTCACGCAAAACATCCGCAAGACCTTTTAATACTTGATCTCCTTTCTCATACCCATAGCTATCGTTGTACGGTTTAAAGTTATCGAGATCGAAATAACAGACGACAAAATCTCGTTGCTCGCGTAACAAGCAATCCAGTTCTTCATAGATTGGAACATTGCCCGGCAACAGAGTAAGTGGGTTCGCATGTCGAGCACTTCGTATCTGTACGGCGGTGATAACTTTAAGCAGGTCTATTACCGATGCTATCCCTCGATAACACCCTTCATCAGCAATAATAAAGTCCAGCTCTTTATCCTTATTAATGTGCTCACTTACTAAGCAGCTCGCCTCTTCTATCGGTAAATATGACTCCAATATCAGCGTATTTGTATCAACAAAGGGTTCAATGGGTTTCTTTCCATACAAATATCGGCCATATTCGCTAATCATAATGTTATTCAGCGTATTACGGCGAATCAGACCTATGGGGGAACACCCATCAACCACTGGGATGCTTTCTAATTGTGGCGCGTTATTAAACATGTGCACCGTCTCCTCGACCGTGCACATTGCACTTATCCCAGGCACACACTGCATCAACTCCCCAATATTTTTAGACAAATGACCACCTCCACTTCTACGCTTCAAACTCTTAGGAGCTTGTTCAAACAACCTCCGTGACACGCTTATTTCTGGTAATTCTTTAGGACGAGAAAAATAGTATCCCTGGGTAAATTCCAGACCTATTTTTCTGACTGCATGGTACTCATCAAGTGTTTCTACACCTTCCCCAATCACTCGACAATTGAGCTCACTAGCAATGTTGTTAATTGACCTGACAAACTCCCGCTTCACTTTATCTTCATGGATGTCTTGCATAAAATGACGGTCAATTTTCACATAATCGGGGCGCAACTCCGACCACATGCGTAAACCCGCGTAACCCGCGCCCAGGTCATCGATAGCGATTTCAAAACCCATCTTCTTATAATGAAGAAGAGCTTCGCGCAGTAGACCATAGTCTTCTAACGCGTACTGTTCCGTAAGCTCAATAACCACCCGGTTCGCGTCCAGCCCTACATCTTGTAACGAGTTTAATGTGCAGCCTGATTTAAAATCAGGTTGCGTCAGTGCCTCAGGACTTGCATTAAGAAAAAGTTTACCGGGCAAATTAAGAAACTTGAATTGTTTAATCGCCACGGTACGACACAAGCGTTCCAACTCAACCATGCGGCCATGCTTTACCGCTGCCTGAAACAGGTGAATTGGCGAGTGCAATGGGGAATTTGATGGGCCACGAATCAATGCTTCGAAACCAAATATTTCGCGCGATCTATTGTTAATAATGGGTTGAAACAACACCGTCAATTCTTGCGCAAATATAATATCATCCAGACACTGTTCTAGAGAAACGGACATAACGAGATGTTGGCTATTCATATTCATAGCGCAACATTAACAAATTGTCATGACAATTTTATTACAAAACTGCACGGTAAATAGACCTATCGGCTTGAACCTATTTATTCCAGATCAAGAGTTATTCCTGGTGGAAATATAAACCATCGTATAAACCAGTAATTCCCTTTTTAATACGGTTTTAATTTTAAATAAAATACTGCGGCCATCTAAGCCACACGCTTTAAGTAGCAAAACGTGCTAGCCTTTAAAAAATAATTTTATTATCAGGTAGTTACTATGTCTTCAGAAAAAACCGATGGTAAACTTGATCAAATAGTCGCCAAAGCTCGCGGCGACCGTGAAAGTAGGGACCTAGGTTATCGCGAAAGGGCGCTGAAACAGTACCCATGGATTTGCGGCCGTTGTTCACGTGAGTTTAACCGCGAAAATCTTCATGAATTGACGGTGCATCATCGCGATCATAACCACGATAATAATCCGCCGGACGGTAGCAATTGGGAGTTACTGTGCCTGTATTGTCATGATAATGAACATTCGCGCCAACTTGACTCCGCCTATGGTGACGCTTCCAACGACACCCAGAAGAGCACCGCCAGTCACAATCCATTTGCGGACCTGGGTGCGCTTCTCAAGGACAAAGCATAGCCAGCTTCCCTTACTGCTTTCATGTCATGTAGAGGCTCTTCTTGATCTATATCAATACGCTGCGTTGAGAACTAGATACTATTGAGTTAATACTATTTTTAATCTTTCGCGGAGTCTGCAGATGAAAAGTTATAAAACAATTTTCAAAACTAGTTTTCTGTGGAAAATCCTAGCCGTCTCCACCTTAATTAGCTTTACCATTTTACTTTTAATGGGCCGCCAAATTTACCAGCAAGCACCCCCGATGCCTACGATGGTCGTGTCCTCAGCTGGTACGCAGATTTATTCGCTCGATGACATTCAACGCGGCCAAAATGTTTGGCAATCGCTTGGCGGCATGCAAAAAGGTTCAATTTGGGGGCATGGAAGTTACCTGGCTCCCGATTGGAGTGCCGACTGGTTGCACCGAGAAGCCGTTGCGATGCTCAAGATTTCGGCCTTACATCAGCAAGGTATTAATTTCGATGAGCTAAACGAGCCAGAGCAGGAATACCTTAAAACCCAGTTACGTCTGGATATTAAACCTAATACCTGGGACAGCTCGACAGGCGTTTTAACATTGAATGAAATACGCACAACTGCGGTGAAAAGTGTGGCTAAACACTACGCCGATATTTTTCAATCACGCGACTCCGATGTATCACGATTGTTACGCGAACAGTATGCGTTTTCTCAATCGATTACGCTGAATGATAATGACCTACACGCACTAACGGCATTTATTTTTTGGACTAGCTGGAGCGCCGTAACCGAACGCCCAGACGACACCGTTTCTTACACTAGCAACTGGCCCTACGATCCTTTAGTGGGTAACACACCGCCTCCCAGCCTAATCATTTGGACCCTGCTCAGTGTTATTTTACTGATAGGAGCAACAGCCACTTTGGTATGGTTTTATGCGCAACAATACGATATTTGGCGCAATGACCTTGAACCTGAAGGTGGCGTCGCCGAAGACAACTTATTAGCCCACAAAGTACAAACGCCCTCTATGCGCGCAACGGCAAAATATTTTTGGACGGTACTCGCGCTTTTTGGGCTGCAGATTGTACTAGGGGTTATCACCGCACATTATGCAGTAGAAGGCCAAAACCTGTATGGTTTTCCACTGGCCGACTACCTTCCATATAGCGTGACCCGAACGTGGCATACACAATTAGCCGTTTTTTGGATTGCTACGGCGTGGCTTGCTACCGGCTTGTATGTTGCTCCGCTTATTTCTGGTCATGAACCAAAGTTTCAACGTTTCGGCGTCAACTTTTTATACGTTTGTTTGCTGATTATCGTTGTTGGTTCTTTTGCTGGCGAGTGGTTAGGCATCAATCAGTTTTTCGCAAACTTGACGATGAATTTTTGGTTTGGCCATCAAGGTTATGAGTACGTCGATTTAGGCAGATTTTGGCAAATATTTTTATTTATTGGTTTATTGCTCTGGTTATTTCTGATGTTTCGCGCATTACTCCCTGCCCTGCGCGAGGGCAAAAACAGGGCACTGATAATCCTGTTGGTACTGGCCTCCGTCGCAATTGGCTTACTGTACGGCGCAGGCCTGGTTTGGGGCGAACATACACATATTAGCATTATGGAGTACTGGCGTTGGTGGGTGGTTCACCTGTGGGTGGAAGGTGTTTTTGAAGTATTCGCTACCTCCATTATTGCTTTATTATTCGTAAAGATGGGCTTACTCCGAGGAACGACTGCTACGGTCTCGGTGCTATTTGCCACCATTATATTTCTTGCCGGCGGTGTCCTTGGTACGTTTCACCATTTATATTGGAGCGGAACGCCGATATCAGTTATAGCCATAGGTGGTGTCTTTTCTGCATTGGAGGTAGTACCTCTAGCCGTTATTGGGTTTGAGGCCTATCAACATACTAAGCTGGAACGACAAGCGAAATGGATCGCCTATTACCACTGGCCACTGAAATTTTTTGCCGCAGTATCTTTCTGGAATTTAGTCGGCGCCGGCCTATTGGGTTTTCTTATCAATACCCCGCTGGCCTTGTATTATATGCAAGGACTTAACACCACGGCTGCGCATGGCCATGGCGCTTTGTTTGGCGTATACGGCATGTTAGGTATCGGCTTAATGCTGTTCTGCCTGAGAGGCATGAAACCCCAGTACAAATGGAATGATCGATGGATGAGCTGGGCTTTTTGGAGCTTAAATATTGGCCTGGCTATGATGATTGTTTTTGCTTTACTACCCGCAGGGCTTTGGCAAGCCTATAACGCGAGTATCCACGGCTATTGGTTCGTTCGCTCAGCAGAGTTTATTCATAGTTCATTTATGGAAGCCATGGTGTGGGCTCGCGTACCCGGCGACATTATATTTGCGGTGGGCGCTTTTGCCCTTTGTTGGACCGTGGCGGGTATTTATCGGGCCAACTGGCCTGCAAAATAACCCGTTAAAAACAGTTTATTTTTAAACCACTCAAGGCGTATCCAATGGGTGCGCCTTATTTGTTTCTTAGTGCGGGCGTTGCGAGAAAAATAGGAACATACATAAAGCACCCCCCTTTATTGCTGATCAATGGCTCTTTTATATGCAACATTGCATCAGCACTGTTATTCCTCAATAATATAGCTTAAATAAGCGGGCAACGATTCGCTTCAAGAACCCGCGTATAGATGGGCGAATAATAATTAAACTGGAGAGCTCCATGTCTGAAAATACCGACCATTACTGGGCTGAGAATATCCGCCTAATTTTAAAATTGTTGTTCGTCTGGTTTCTTGTCTCTTTTGTGTTTGGCATCGTATTGGTGGAACAATTAAATCTCATCGAGTTTGCGGGTTTTAAGTTAGGCTTCTGGTTTTCCCAGCAAGGCTCGATTATTTCATTCGTCATTTTGATTTTTTATTACATCAAAAAGATGGATGCGCTCGACGCTAAATATAACGTTCACGATTAGATATTATGGAATTGCAACAACTGACTTATTTGGTAGTGGGTGCTACGTTTGCACTTTACATTGGCATTTCTATTTGGGCAAAGGCTAAAACGACCGGCGACTTTTACATCGCTGGCAAGGGCGTCCACCCCGTTGTTAATGGCATGGCTACCGCGGCGGACTGGATGTCTGCGGCCTCTTTTATCTCACTGGCTGGTTTAATTTCCTACCTCGGCTACGAAGCCGGCATGTACCTGATGGGGTGGACCGGCGGTTACGTTTTGCTCGCTATGCTGCTGGCGCCCTATTTGCGCAAGTTCGGCAAGTTTACCGTGCCCGAATTTATCAGTGATCGTTACTACTCCCGAACGGCTCGCGTAATCGCGGTACTGTGCCTCATCTTTATTTCATTCACCTACGTGGCTGGTCAAATGCGCGGCGTAGGCATCGTGTTCTCCCGCTTTTTAGAACTGCCGATTGATCAGGGTCTCTATCTTGGTATGGGTATTGTGTTTATTTATTCCGTTATCGGCGGCATGAAAGGCATTACTTATACCCAGGTAGCACAGTACGTTGTGCTGATGTTTGCCTATTCTGTGCCGGCTATTTTTATGGCGATTCAACTCACCGGCAATCCAGTGCCTCAATTGGCGTTTGGTAGCCAGATGTCCGATGGTTCTGGTTTCTTATTAGACGCGCTAGATAAAACCCTGATAGATTTGGGCTTTAATTCCTACACCGAACCGTTTAACGATAAGTCGATGATTGATGTTATGGCGATTACGCTAGCACTCATGGTCGGTACAGCCGGATTACCGCATGTTATTGTCCGTTTCTTTACTGTGCCAAAGGTATCCGATGCGCGTAAATCTGCCGGTTGGGCGCTCATTTTTATCGCCCTGTTGTACACCACCGCGCCGGTTGTCGGTTCGCTAAGCCGTTTAAATATCATCAACAACGTAAACGGCCCTGATAAAACCGGCGTGTTATATACGGAAATACCGAGCTGGTTTCAAACCTGGGAGAAATCCGGCCTTCTAGCCTGGTTTGATCACAACGGTGATGGCAAATTACAATACGCAGCCGGCAACGCCTTTGCGGGCAATGGCAAACCCACTTTTGATGCCGGCAAGCATGGCGAATTAGGCCAACGTATCACCACCAACCCGTCTGAAGGTAAAAAGGTCAATGGTGCACCCTTTGCCAATGAGATTTATATTGATCGCGATATTATGGTGCTAGCCAACCCCGAAATCGCCCAACTACCAAACTGGGTAATCGCCTTGATTGCAGCCGGTGGTGTTGCGGCTGCTTTATCTACCGCGGCGGGATTACTATTGGTTATTTCTGCCAGTATTTCGCACGATTTACTAAAGAGCACCTTTATGCACAAAATCAGCGAAAAAGCCGAGCTACGGGCCAGCCGAATAACTGCCGCGTTTGCCATTATGATAGCGGGCTACCTCGGCCTTCATCCCCCCGCGTTTGTCGCTCAGGTCGTCGCCTTTGCGTTTGGTTTAGCGGCGTCCTCGTTATTCCCCGTACTGATTATGGGTATTTTCAGCAAGCGCATGAACAAATACGGCGCCATCTGCGGCATGCTCACGGGATTCGTCTTCACCATGGCTTATATCATTTACTTTAAAGGCATTTTTATTGAACCGATGGCCACCAACACCGCCGAAAACTGGTTATTTGGTATTTCTCCTGAAGGTATTGGTTCGATTGGTATGTTATTAAACTTTTCAGTCGCCTTTATAGTTTCGAGCGTCACACCACCTCCGCCACAAAGCGTACAGGACATGGTTGAAAGAATTCGTTTACCCAACGCAGCCACCGCTGCTCATGATCACTAACGGCCACTATGCTTAACACCGTCTGGGTAGACGCCGATGCCTGCCCAGTGGTGATTAAGGAAATGCTCTTTAGGGCAGCGGATCGCACAAAAACTCAGACCATCTTTGTCGCTAATCAGGCTATTCGGGTACCACCGTCGGCCTATATCTCTTTTTTGCGCGTGACTGCTGGTTTTGACGAGGCCGATAACGAGATCGTCAAACGACTGCAAGCGGGGGATTTGGTGATTACTGGCGACATTCCTTTAGCCGCCGATGTGATCGAAAAAGGCGGTACAGCGTTAAATCCACGCGGTGAGCTTTACACGTCCGCCAATATTAAAGACCGCCTGGTTATGCGCGATTTTATGGAAACCATGCGCTCAAGTGGTTTGCAAGTGGGTGGCGGGCCACCACCTTTAAACAACACCGACAAACAGGCCTTTGCCAATCAACTCGATAAGCTGCTAACGAAGGCGGGCCGTTGACTGTATAATTGCGTTTTTTCAATGCTAAAAAAAGTCATGCCTAAAGTCAGTGATTTAAAGTGTTCAATGGTCGTCGAAGTTGATGACGAACCCTATTCCGTTAAGAATATTGAAGTCCGCAACCCGTCGTCTCGTGGCGCTGCGACCTTATATAAAATACGTTTTAACCATTTAAAAACCAAACAAAAACGCGATGAATCACTGAAGGGTGACGAGTTTTTGAAGGATCTCGATTGTGAACGGGTAAAACTACAGTATTCCTATCAGGACGGTGAAGCATATACCTTCATGAACCTTGAAAACTATGACCAATACACCTTAGATGCTGATGTTCTTGAAGATCAAATAAAATACTTTAGCGAAGGTCTGGAAGGCATCGTCGGCATTTTGCTAGATGGTGAGCTGATGGTGATTGAATTACCCACGAGCATTAACTTACAAATTACCGACACCGCACCCGGCCTTAAGGGCGCATCTGCGACGTCGCGCACCAAACCCGCTACGCTAACAACGGGTTTAGAAATTCAAGTCCCCGAATATATCGATAACGGTGAACTCATCAAAATTAATACCAGTACCGGCAAATTCATGTCGCGCGCTTAACAGGAACGCCTTATGTCACCACCTATTGAACAACTTCGCCAGGCTCTCACCCAACTTCAGTTCAGCGATACGATGGATATTATAGAGGCCTTGTACGACTTCACCCCAAGCGGTTTCACTAATGGCAATACGCGCAATGAAGCGGGTGAAAATAACGGCTCGTGCAAAATTTTTGCCTTTGCCCAACTGAACGAATTTACAGAACCGCAAACGCTCGCTCTTTTTGGTGAGTTTTATCGCGACGTTCTCACCAACCTAGATGGCAATGACCACCAAAATATTCGTAATTTTATACAAACGGGCTGGTCGGGCATCCACTTTGATCAGCCACCCTTAACGGAAAAAAATTAACCCTTATTATGTCTAACTCGAGCTTTTCATCGTTGCCTATATCACAGGCGCAAATTAAAAATTTAGCACACTTAGGCTATAAAAACATGACCCCCGTGCAAGAGCAATGCTTGCCGCTGGTGCTCAAGGGTAAAGATATTGTTGCTCAGGCAAAAACGGGCAGTGGCAAAACGGTGGCGTTTGGCATCGGCTTATTGAATCAAGTCAACGCGAAATTTTTTAATACGCAGGCTTTAGTAATATGCCCGACGCGCGAACTGGCCGATCAGGTGGGTAAGGAAATTCGCAAGCTAGCTCGAAGTGTTCCCAATATCAAACTGGTATTGCTTTGCGGCGGCAAACCCTTTGGTCCTCAAGTGGGCTCTTTGGAACACGGTGCACACATCATTGTCGGCACACCTGGTCGTATTCAAGACCATCTAAAAAAACGCACATTCAAACTCGATCGACTTAAAACGCTAGTGCTAGACGAAGCGGACAGAATGCTGGATATGGGCTTTGCAGATGCGGTGACCGACATCATTAATCAAACCCCAAAGACTCGGCAGACCTTACTTTTCTCGGCAACGTACCCAGATGAAATCAAACAAATGTGCCGCTCTATTCAGCGCGACTCGATCACCATCACGGTGCAATCTGACCAGCAACAGAACGTGATTGAACAGCTGTTTTATGAAGTAAAAAAGCACGAACGGAACAGTACCTTATTAGCTTTATTTGAACACTACAAACCAAAAACCGCGGTCGTTTTTTGCCATACCAAGGCGCAGTGCGCTGAGGTGGCGAAACTTCTACGTGGGCACAATATTGAGGCACTGGAAATTCATGGCGACCTAGATCAGCGCGAACGAGATCAGGTGCTGGTTCGTTTTTCTAATAATAGTTGTTCCGTGCTGGTCGCTACCGACGTTGCCGCACGTGGATTAGACGTTAAATCCATCGGCATGGTGATCAATTATGAGTTACCACGCGACGCAGAAATTTACGTGCATCGAATTGGCAGAACCGGACGCGCCGGTGAAGCGGGGCTGGCAATGAGCCTTTTTGCAGAAAACGAACAGCTTCGCGTTAAGGCGATTGAAAAATATCAAAACAAGCCCTGTTTAATCGACAGCCCGTTATCACTGGATCGCGATAGCAGCTTCAAACTATACCCACCGATGGTTACCATTCAAATTGACGGTGGGCGAAAAGATAAAATTCGCCCGGGTGATTTACTGGGCGCATTAACCGGCGATGCGGGTTTAAAAAGTGAACAAATCGGTAAAATTGATATATTTGACCGCTCTAGCTACGTTGCATTGGAACAGCAAGCCGTTAAACAAGCGCTCGACTATTTAACCGACGGCAAAATAAAAGGTCGCGCCGCTAAAGCGCGTAGAGTTAAATAATCTAAGCCTAAACACTGAATTAAAAAGAAAAGCACACCTCCCTGTGTGCTCCTAACTCCTTACCAAAAGTTTACTGATTAGGCTTTCAAGTAAACTATTAGCATAAATCCTAAGCAGAAAGCCGCTCTACGTGACTTTCTTGACTTCTTTTTTAACCGCTTCCGTCATTTCTTTAGTCATAGCGCCGTTACCTTCGCGCATTAACTTAATCAGTTCTTCGTTATACGTTTTAGCCTCTTCAAATAAAACCTTACTGTTAGCGATCATTTTTTCTATAGCACCTTGAGCGCAATCAAACTGCTCAGTCATAAACGAGTTAAAACTAGAAACATCTTTAATCTCAGCAATGGCTTTCATTCTTGCTTCGGTCAACGCCATAAATTCCTTAGCCGTCAATTGCTGAGCTTCTACTGCTTTTTCAACTTGAGTTTTATTTAACTCCACCAGCTTTTTAGCGGGTTGCATTAATTCTTCAATATTATTAATCATCACTTATCCCTTTTGCTTGGTTTAACGTCACTCGCATATTAGAAGATCTTTGTGAACCTTTTATAAAAATCTGAAGAAGGTTTCGTGAACCTATTGTTACAGCATTAAGCCGCTACTGCTAAATAGCGCTCACGCTTTTTAGCCTTAAACTGCTGTATGTCGACCATAATTAGGCCGTCGATACAATGTCCGAAGTCCTTATCAATATTAAAGTCCAAAAACCTGACCCCACCTTTTTCGCATAAATCTGTATATTGTTTATAAAGCGTCGGCACGGTGACATTCATATACATTAATTGTTCTTTCATCGCCTTGAAATCAGCCTCATAATCTTTCCCGCAGATGATGTGATTAGCTTCTTGCTGCAAACTGGCTTCAATCACGTAAGGCGTGCGTGACACGGCCAGGGCTTCTGTATCGGTGTAATAGTGCTGATAAAAACTAACGATTAACGCCTTGGCGAACTCAGGATACGTATTGCTCAAACTAACTGGGCCAAACAAATAACGAATACTCGGGTAGTGCTTAAGATAAGCACCAATACCGTACCAAAGGTGATCGAGGCTACGTTTACCCCAATACTTGGGACTGACAAAACTGCGGCCTAACTCTATGCCGTGTTCAAAATACGGTGCTACCGCGTCGAGGTCATAATTGAACAGTTGCTGACTATAAATACCTCGGCCATCCATCAGTTTTTTTACTTCCACCAGCCGATACGCGCCGGCTATTTCCAGCTCTTGCTCATCCCATAAAACAATATGCCGATATTGGCTATCGTAGCTATCCAAATCGCGGCTTTTCCCCGTTCCTTCGCCCACTTGCCTGAAGGTTAGCTCACGTAAACGACCAATTTCATTCATCACCGCAGAATCTGGCTGGTAATCAAATAAATAGATTTTTTTATTATCTGCTGTCTCACCCAATAATTCCGCGTGTTTTAATTCATTCTTAATCACGCGACGATCTTGTGGATGTATTATGGTTTGCTCAGTTTCTAGCAAAGGCGCTTTACCTTTTGCAATACGATAAACCTGACGACGAACTAATTTAGCGATCTCTTTTTTCTCCAGCGGTAATTTTTCAATCGTTCGATAAGGAATCGGCGCACCTATCCGAAACATGATGGTTTTTGAGTTTTTGTTAAACATTTCATGCGCCAGCAACATCCCAGACAGCGGTTTATAAATCATCGAGCTGCTATAAAATAAAGAAGAATTTCTTGCCGCTGCATAAATGGGTAAAATCGGCGCGTTGGTCTTTTTCGCAAAACTTAAAAAACCACTCGACCATTTGCCATCCCTGACACCATTCGGTCTAATTCTTGATACTTCGCCAGCAGGAAAAATGATGACCGCTTCATCGTTATTCAGACAGCGAAGAATATTACTAATACTACTTTTTTGCGTGGATTTACTTAAATTATCCACCGGAAGCAACAAGCGATCTATCGCTTTAAATTCCATCAGCACATCATTGACGACAATTTTCACATCGCGCCTAACTTCACCTATCAATTTTAATAAGGCCAAACCATCTAAGGCGCCCAATGGGTGATTTGCGACAATAACCACACGCCCAGAAGCTGGGATATTCCGCCGATCTAAATGTGTAGCTGAATAGCTAAAGTTGAAATAGTCTAAGACCTGGTCAATAAAATCAAAACCTTCTAAACCCTGATGTGTGTTTAAAAATTCATTAACTTCTTGCTCGTGCATCAATTTTCTTAATAGGCCTATGGTCGGTTTTTTTACCCACTGGCTTTTGCCCTCAAAACCCGGGTACTTTTGTTGAAGGGTACTTTCTATATCCAACATCTAAATTATCTCCATGGCTTATATTAATTCAGCATGACCATTTAATATGTCGGTTAGATAACACCCTGATGACCCTTTGATGACAGCTCTGGCCCAATTTTGGCACTGACCCAGCAAGCCAATGCTGCAAACGCACATTAATCTGCTATAATCGCGCTCCTTCTTATCGTTTAATCAAACGCTGTACAAAACATTTATGTTTCAATTACTTATTGCACGTTCTCAAAGCCTAAAAAGCGATTTACTTTCTGGCTTAACCGTCGCGCTGGCACTCATACCGGAAGCCGTAGCTTTTGCCTTCGTAGCGGGCGTTGAACCACTGGTTGGCTTATACGCAGCCTTTATGGTGGGCTTAATAACCGCCGTTATTGGCGGCCGACCGGGGATGATTTCTGGCGCGACAGGTGCGCTGGCGGTTGTTATGGTTAGCCTGGTGGCGATTCACGGCGTGGAGTACTTGTTTGCTACGGTTGTTTTAATGGGTTTTCTTCAGGTGTTAGCGGGTGTTTTCCGTCTGGGAAAATTTATACGACTCGTCCCGCACCCGGTGATGCTAGGTTTTGTAAATGGCCTCGCTATTGTTATTTTTCTGGCCCAGTTACAACAATTTCAATTTTTGGACAGCGCCACTGGCGAGCTGGCCTGGTTACAGGGCAATCAAATGGCCTTGATGTTGGGCATGGTCGCTCTAACCATGGCGATCATTCATTTTCTGCCTAAACTCACCAAGGCCGTTCCTTCATCACTGGTTGCTATCCTAACGATAGTTGCTATATCGGTTGGTTTGGATGTGGATCTACGAACCGTTCAGGACGTGTTAGTAGATATGAGCGGTGACCCGTTAGCGACGATTGCAGGTGGTTTACCCCAATTCCATTTTCCTTCTGTACCGCTAAACCTGGAAACGCTTAAAATAATTTTCCCATACGCGCTTATTCTCGCCGCGATTGGCCTTATTGAATCCTTACTGACATTGTCCTTGATCGATGAAATGACCGAAACGCGCGGTCGTGGCAATAAAGAGTGTGTGGGCCAGGGCGTTGCAAATGTAGCAACTGGATTTTTCGGTGGCATGGGCGGTTGCGCGATGATCGGGCAAAGCATGATTAATATTAATTCCGGTGGTCGAGGCCGAGCTTCTGGCGCGTCAGCCGCGCTGTTTTTACTCGCCTTTATTTTGGTCGGCTCTTCATTGATCGAAATGATACCCGTTGCAGCGCTGGTTGGTGTGATGTTTATGGTGGTACTGGGTACCTTTGAATGGGCCAGCTTTCGTTTATTAGGCCGTATTCCTACTTCCGATACGCTGGTCGGCATTACCGTCGCCGTGGTCACCGTCGCATCTGATCTGGCGCTTGCCGTGGTCGTCGGGGTCATTATGTCGACACTGGTTTTTGCCTGGAAACACGCCAAAAATATGCACTTTGAGATCGAAGAAAAAGACGGCATTAAAATCTACAAACCCACGGGGCCTCTATTCTTCGCTTCTATTCATAATTTCCGCGAACACTTTGACCCGAACAATGATCCGCAGGAAGTGATTATCGATTTCGCGCGTTCACGCGTCTCCGATCACTCAGGCATTGAGGCGATTGATTCTTTGGCCGAACGCTATCTTAAGCTCGGCAAAATACTGCATTTACGTCATCTAACGCCCGAGTGCCTGTTGCTTTTGCATAAAGCCAAAGATCTGATCGAAGTGAACGTTATTGAAGACCCCAAGTACGCTATTGCTGACGACACACTAGATTCGTAAACTGGTTATAGTGACGCCTGTACGCACTTGATAACACCGTAATCGTATTCCTCGTCCAATGCTTCGTAGATCGGCTTAATACGGCCCTTAGACTCGTCCTCTAACGATTCGATGGTGAGTACTATTTGTTGATATTCGCCATCTTCAAGGTCGAGTACCTGGCGAACATCGAGTAAGCCCACCTCAATAGCATCGGCTAAATGGCCATAAACCGTATTTACCTTGGTGTCTCGCTGCGTTGCAATTTGCTCCACACTCAAACCTTCCTGATACAGCAATAAGGTTTCGTTGACCGTCGCGCTTAAGCGGTTATTGAGCAATTCATGTAGTGGATACTTTGCGATTTCGGCCAAAAACTGTTGGCCATAACGATTGATTTTTTGATCGCCAACGCCCGAAATATAGCGCATATCTGCCGTCGTATTCGGCCGCTTTTTGATCATTTCCTGCAACGTCACATCATGAAAAATTACATACGGCGGCACACCCGCTTCATCAGCCAGCTTGGTTCGTAATGCACGTAACGCCTCCCATAACGGCAAGTCTTGTGGGCGGACGGGGCTTTTGGTCTTTTTCTCGGCGCCAAGTTTTTCTTCTTTTAGTTGTTTTCTTAATTCCAGCGTCTGTTCGCCACGCAAAACGGGACGGCATTTTTCCGTCAGCTTCAATGAGCCGTAACTCTCAGCCTCGACGTTCAAATACCCCAGGGCGATGAGCTGTCTAAAAATAGTCCGCCATTCGGTCATTGAAAACTCTTTCCCGATACCAAAAGTACTAACTTTATCGTGCCCGTTTTGCAAAACACGCTGATCGGCCTTTCCCATTAAAATATCAACGATGTAGTTCACGCCGAAACGCTGCTCGGTACGATAAATGGTCGATAGTGCCTTTTGCGCGGCGACGCTGCCATCCCATTTTTCTGGCGGTGAAACACAGTTATCACACGCGCCACATGATTGATTCGACGTCTCATCAAAGTAATTCAACAGCGCCTGCCGACGACAGGCAATTAATTCACAAAGCCCAAGCATCGATTCCAGTTTATTGTGCTCCGCGCGCTTATGCAGCTCATCCGCCGTTGAGTTCTGTAAAAACTGCCGTAGCGTTAATACGTCTTGCAGGCCATACGCCATCCAGGCATTGGCTGGCTCGCCGTCACGCCCTGCACGGCCGGTTTCCTGGTAATACGCCTCGATACTTTTCGGCAGACTCAGGTGCGCGACAAAACGCACGTCTGGCTTATCGATACCCATACCAAAAGCGATGGTAGCGACGATAATAACGCCGTCTTCGCGTAGAAATCTCTGTTGATTCTTTTGCCGTGTCTCTTGTGGCAAACCGGCGTGGTAGGGTAATGCGGTTCGACCTTGTTCACTCAACCACTCGGCGGTCGCCTCTACTTTTTTACGCGACAGGCAATACACGATGCCGGCGTCATTTCGGTGGTTCTCCTGTAAAAAACGGCACAACCTCTGCTTTGGATTATTTCCCTCAGAAATGGCGTAATGGATATTGGGCCGGTCAAAACTATTGATAAAAACGCGCGCGTCTTCTAGCTGTAACTGCGCGATAATTTCATCGCGCGTGCGCTGATCTGCCGTAGCGGTTAACGCAATGCGCGGAATAGTCGGGAACCGCTCGTGAAGAATTCTTAGTTTTTGATATTCGGGCCGAAAGTCATGTCCCCATTGCGACACGCAGTGCGCCTCGTCAATAGCAAATAGAGCAACCTGGCAACTCTCCAGCATCGATAACATCGTTTCATTCAGCAGTCGCTCCGGCGCCACGTAGAGTAAATCGAATTCTCCATTTAAAAGTTGCTGCTCGACTTGGCGAGCTTCTTTTATTGTCAACGTCGAATTCAGATACGCCGCTTTAATACCGAGTTGTTGAAGCTTGTCGACCTGGTCCTGCATCAGCGCGATCAAAGGCGAAATGATAATCGCTGTGCCATCACGTAATAAAGCCGGAATCTGATAACACAAGGACTTACCGCCACCGGTCGGCATCAACACAAATGCGTCGCGCCCCTCGACGAGCTCAGCAATAATCTCATCTTGTGGCTGTCGAAATTGATCGTAACCAAAGGTTGACTGTAATACGGCCTGGGCGTTATTCATGCAGAAAAATTCGTTTTAAAGGGGTTAATTATCGCATAAACAGATGAAGCCCTGAGTAGGCTGTATAATGTTGATTTTGCTCCATTGACAACGACCCCATGCTGAAACTCAACAACGTATCCCTTCGCCGGGGCGTTCGCTTATTGTTTGAAAAAGTATCCTTTACTATCCATAACGGTCAGCGGGCCGGTATCAGTGGTGCAAATGGTTGCGGTAAGTCCAGCTTATTCGCCATGATATTGGGTGAAATACAGCCCGATATCGGTGACTTTTCCATCCAGTCTGGCTTTGTTATCGCGCACGTTGCGCAAGAACTCTCGTCCACCGAGCAGGCCGCGATTGAATTTGTTATCGATGGCGACACAGAACTACGCAACATTCAGGCAAAAATCTCTCTCGCCGAGCAACAACACGACGGCCACCGCACAGCAGAGCTGTACGCAGAACTGGAAACCATCGATGGCTATACCGCTAATTCCCGCGCAGCTATTTTATTAAGCGGTTTGGGCTTTAAACAAACAGAGTTAAATAATCCGGTTTCAACCTTTTCTGGCGGTTGGCGAGTACGCTTAAATCTGGCTAAAGCCTTAATGTGCCGCTCGGATATGCTACTGCTCGATGAGCCAACCAATCACCTCGACCTGGATGCCGTAATTTGGCTACAAGAGTGGCTGCAAAGCTACCCGGGCACACTATTACTTATTTCTCATGACCGCGATTTTCTGGATGCAGTGGTCGGCCACGTATTACACTTCGAGCAGCAAAGCGCTAGCTTATACACGGGTAATTATTCTCAATTTGAACTCGCCAGAGCCGAACGTTTAGCTCAACAACAAGCCAGCTATGAGAAGCAGCAAAAAGAGCGCGCGCATATACAACTTTATGTCGATCGCTTTAGGGCACAGGCCACTAAAGCAAAACAGGCGCAAAGCCGACTTAAAGCGCTAGAGCGAATGGAAGTGATTTCCGCCGCGCATATTGACTCGCCATTTCATTTTGAATTTTTCAAGCCTGATCGCGTTTCAAATCCACTGATCAAGGTTGAAAGGGCTACCGTAGCTTACGGCGAAAAGGTTATTTTAGACACCATTTCACTGTCGATAAAACCCGGTGATCGACTCGCCTTACTGGGCCCAAATGGTGCGGGTAAATCAACGCTTATCAAATTATTAGCCACAGAAAACAGCCCCACGAGCGGCTCAATCGATGCGGCAGAAAGCCTAAAAATTGGCTATTTTGCCCAGCACCAACTCGAACAGCTCGATCGTAACGCCTCGCCCTTATTGCACTTGCAAAGACTTGATAAAAAAGCAACCGAGCGCGATTTACGCAACTTTTTAGGCGGTTTCGGTTTTCACGGCGATAAAACCCTGGAAAACGTAGCGCCGTTCTCTGGCGGCGAAAAAGCTCGTCTGGTACTGGCCATCCTGGTCTATCAAAAACCTAATTTGTTGCTGCTCGATGAACCGACCAACCACCTGGATATTGAGATGCGTCACGCATTGAGTTCAGCATTACAGGACTTTAGCGGCGCGATGATTATCGTATCGCACGATCGCCACCTGCTACGTACCGTTACCGATCAATTTATCTTGGTCAGCAATGGCAAAGTCTTACCGTTTGACGGCGATTTAGACGACTACGCCGACTGGGTTAAAAATCAAACTCGCGTCCCGGAGTCTGACGCCTCGCCCAGCAAAGATCAGCGTGGCAAAAAACAAAAACAAGCCCACAGCAGGCAACAACAAAAACCATTACGCGATTCCTTAAAAAAAGCCGAGAAACAGCTTGAAAAACTGTATGCTAAGCAACAGAATTTGGAGCAACAACTCGCCAATGGGGACGTGTATAACCAAGAGAATAAAAAGCATTTGGCAGAATTAATTGAAGCCAAAAATAAACTCGATAGAGAGTTAGAGAAAACGGAAGAGGCCTGGTTAGAAACACAGGCCGCTCTTGAGGAGGCTTAATAAATGATCCTGAAGGAACTTTTAAGCCTTCTTGCCATTGCTCTCACCTTCGTCGCGTTTGTACCATATATCCGTTCAATCCTAAATAGGCAAACCCGGCCTCACGTTTTTTCTTGGTGTATCTGGAGCACCACAACGCTGATTATTTTTTTTGCTCAACTGGATGATGGAGCGGGTGTTGGTGCCTGGCCGACCGCTGTATCTGCCTGCATTACTGGCTTTGTGGCTTACCTGGCCTATAAAAATAAGGCCGACGCCAGTATAACTAAAATCGATGTGTTGTTTTTCTTAGCGGCCTTATCGTCATTACCTTTTTGGTATCTAAGCTCTAACCCCTTATCGGCCGTCATCATCCTAACCATCATTGATACCCTCGGTTTTGCACCAACTTTCAGGAAAACCTATGTTCGCCCATTTGAAGAAGGTCGATCATTCTTTGCGCTGATTGCCATTCGCAATGCCGTCGCCATTATGGCGCTTGAGCACTTTTCAACCACCACCGTGTTATTTCCTGCCGTTATTGCCTGTTCCTGCTTGCTTTTATTAGTGTTAATTGCTTATCGTAGGCGCATCTTACTCACTAAACTTAACGCCAAAAAACCGCATGAATGAAGTAACACGTAAAGACCCCTTACATGGCCTGACCTTAGAAAGTATTGTGACTGAGCTGGTCAAGCATTACGGCTGGGAACGCTTAGGCCAGCAAATTAATATTCGCTGCTTCACCGCCGATCCATCGATTAAATCCAGTCTGAAGTTTTTACGCAAAACGCCCTGGGCAAGAAAAAAGGTTGAGACCTTGTACCTTGCGACAAAAAATAGTACCTGGAATCTTTAAGCGACTCAAAACAGGTTGTTCAGCACGTACTTTATATAAGTAAATTCTTCTCTAACCATTGATACTTTTTTTAAAATACTGTCTATACTCAATTAACCCAATCAGTTATAAAACAACTGGTTTCATATAATGCTTTACTTTGAAGATCCTAAGAATCATGAAAAACATAAGCCTAAAGTCTAAATTTTTAATCGCCATTATTGCCGGTGTTATATCTCTTTTAATCGTCATGTTCGGCGTCCGATTGATGGGCAAAGTAACCGACTTTGCCTACTTAGAGCGCCAACATATCATTGCCATTAGTAATATAGATTTCGAGCTTGCACGCCCGACTAGCAAACGAAACCATCTATTGGAGAACGCAATAATAGCCCATGCGCAACCAAAGAAGCTTGAAAATGCAATTTTTGGTATTGAAAAACTACTTTTCCGGCTATTGGGCCAGGGATATTTATTGGACCTTGCTGCCAAAGATGTCTTTGATTTGGAAGATGTCATTAACTACCTTAAGAAAATCTCATCAGTTAATTTAACCGCTCAGGAAGTGAAGCATGTGGATAAGCTCATGTACGAGCCTAGAACCAATACCGAAGAATTTGGCGCAGGACTTCGCTCTGCCGCTGGCTTTGTTAAAACAGTCGTTAACCTATTAGTTTTATTAAGTCTTGGAGGACTGGTTGGCCTAATCGTTAATATGATGCGTACAACCTTGCCTCCTCTAGAACAAACCGTTTCCGTCCTGGCAAGAGTAGCAAAAGGTGACTGACGGCGAAAGTCGAAAATATAAGTGGTGGCGAAATTGGTCAAATGCAATTGTCCACCATTGAAATGATTAAGGGCTTACGCACCATGATCGAGGGTATCACTCAAGTTGAAGACGATTTAACTGCAGCAACACGCAACGCATCTGTAGTGACCGTTCAAATGGCCAAGGGCGTTAACGCGCAAAAAGCAGAAACTGAGAACCTTGTCGCCTCAATAGTCGAAATGGGCAGCGCCACCGATGCAGTTACTGCTGCCTCGTCTAACGCTGAGGCATCAGCCGAAGAAGGAAATCAAGCGGCAGCCAGAGGCAAAGAAGTCGTTATTGATACCGTAAACTCAATCAACGAATTAGCTGATGAAGTTGCATCAGCCGTTAATGCGATTAACCTTATAGAAAAAGATAGTGAAGATATTGATTCTGTGGTCAATATGATCCAGGACATTACTGAACAAACGAACCTTTTGGCATTAAACGCTGCGATTGAAGCTGCTCGCGCGGGTGAACACGGAAGAGGCTTTGCCGTTGTCGCCGATGAAGTACGGACATTGGCTCAACGAACTCAAACGTCTACACAAGAAATACAAGCTATGATCGGTAAACTTCGCACCAGTACTCGCTCTGCTGTCGATGTTATGGACCGTAGCCATGCCAGGGCAAAAATGAGTGTTGAGAAAGCAACGCAAACAAGCGAAGTGATTGAAGAAATAGTCGTTTCAGTCTCTACAATGATAGGGCTTAATAAAAAAATCGCCTTGGCCGCCAATGAACAATCCATTGTTACTAGCAAAATCAATACGAACACAAAAATAATTAGTGATGTCGCAGACCAAACTGCCGCAGGCGGAGAAAAGGTCTCTCAATCAAACGACCTTATGGTGGATTTATCACAGAAATTAGCCTCTATGGTTAACCAGTTCCGGCTTAAGTAGACTAATTGAACTCTCTAACTTTAACGAGATGAACACTAGCTACTGCCGAATGGCCACGTCTGATTCACATCGCTCGAGTGGTAAAACGGGATAATTGAATTTATCGATGAAGATAGAAACAGTTACCTCATAATAAAAACCATTTTATTCTGATATAGCTAACTGGGCTTAGCTTCTTTTTTCAATCCCCTGGCAAACACAACCAGCGTGGTGCCCGCAAATGCGGCTAAGAACCAAATCCAACCGTGCAAGCTACCCGATACGACGCCGCCTATTAAGGCACCTACATTACAACCAAAACCAATCGTCGCGCCATAACCTAGAAGTAATCCACCGAAGGCCGTCCCCACAAATTCCGAAAAAGTTAAGCGCCACCTAAATTTAAACCTTGCCGTCAATATAGCCACTGCTAAAGCGCCGGCTATAATTCCTATGTTCATCACCGACGTTGCATCATCCAACAAGCCACCTGCCAATGCACGTTCTGCTGCCGGTTGCACCCAGTAGCCCCAGAAATCCAGGTCTAAACCCAGCCCCAACCACTCGCTGCCTTTTGCGCCCCATAATGGGAATGCATTAGCGACTGACCAGGGGCGTCCAGCCACTCCCACGGTAATAAAGTTGAGCACGGCCAAGGCTAACCCACCGAGCAATAAAACCCTTCCTGAGCCTGGTCCCCATAAAGGATCAACTTTGCCATAACGCTGCTTCTCAATCGTTCTGAACAGCCAATAAAAGCCACCGGCAATTAGCGTATTGACCAACACCGCGCCCCATACACCCACAAGGCTGGTCCAATCAACGGGTAGAAAATTGGTTTGATTCATCCACCAGCCATAATGGGCAGATGCCAACAACGCGCCAATAGCAAACGTCATCAATGCAATCAGCATCTTAAATTGTCCACCACCACTGTTATATAACGTGCCCGAGGCACAACTGCCAACGAGTTGCATACCGATGCCAAACATAAAAGCACCCGCTATTAGGGAGGCTCCAATGGGTCGAATATAGGCAAAAACTGCTGTTCCCCATAAACTTCCTTCCGCTAATACGGGCAAAATTAGCGCCGAAGCGACCACCAACATCACCATCTGCGCTCTCAACCAAATACTTTTTCGTTCCGATACCATCCGTCGCCAACCATTAGAAAAGCTGAAAGTAGCATAAATTAAGACCGCGCCTAAGGCGTAACCCAGTAACAATAAAACAGCCTGACGCTGACCTGCTGTTTGCAACACCAACCAGGCACTTAATGCCATCAGAGCAAATAAAGAAGCGGCTTTTATAATGATAATCGAGCGCAACGGCGAAGGCTCGCTAACGATATAACTTTCCGCAGGTGTATTTAGCTCAGCGTTCATTGCTTGTTCCAAAAAAATTGAAGATCATACAGCATCAGACTTAGTGGTTCTATTAAGAGCATTATACGAACTAATCGATCTATGCAATAAATGCTTTTAATTAATCTTGTTATTCTTAAAAGGCATATAGAACTTAATTACACCCATAAATTGGCCGTTTTTTATCAAAAACTCATTAATTCCTGCTGCGCACCTTTCTTATTTATTTGTAGATAAAACCTGATCAGGCTGCCTGATAAATAGTGTTCGCCGTAAATAGATCAACTTTACCTTAGCTTTTTATGCTTCCGGTTTACCGAGTGTATTAGAGTTATTGGCGGCTTCTTCTTCGCGGCGAACTGCCGACAGCGCTGAAGCAACTATTCCTGTTGGTACGGCGACAAAAACAAGTCCCAGGATAAGTATAATGAACGTGAACAGCCTCCCCGCCAGGTCGACCAGCTCTTTTGTCCCTTTTATAAACTCACGCCAAAGTGCCCCAACACCGTTACCATCAACCAATAACAAGCCACTGTAATGGCTATAGACAATCCCATGCTGAGGTAGAAATTAATACCCTGGCGCAAAAATAAGGGGAGGGACACAAACAGGGCCAAAGAAGGTAGAACCAGCCAAAAAACACTCGTCGCCAGCGTACTTACTTTTTCAACGTCTTGAGTGTCTACGTACAGCCAGAGCATCGCCAGTACCGATACTAATGGAATTGACGCTAATAGCGCACCAATAAAGGAACTCCTTTTTGCCACTTCGGAGATAACTACGATCAGAGCAACCGTTATCACAATCTTAATTAGGTAATAAATGGCTCCACCCTCACTGGGTTATTGCTACTTTACGGTTAAACAAGGCTAGTCTACAGACATTTTCCTGTTTCAAGCCAGTGCGCACACTCATCGCCCAGCTCTTTAACAGCTCGCTGTTCATATTTATCGACCTCATCGGCTTGAAGAACCTCACGCCAACGGCCATTGGTGCCTTTGTGAATGAACGTTTGCGCGCCACCCTCCCAAAATGCTCCACCGAGAGGTACGCTTTTTGTAGCGTGAGCTTTCATATAATCAAAACTACAGTGACGCAATATGTGTTCCCACTTTTTGTCATCGATTGGCGTTTCGAGGAACTCCGCAATTCGGCGAATTTCTCCAGCCATATTAGTTTTTAGATTGGCAAAGTGCACGAAGTGGACGTTGGGTAAATCCCTGATCGCCCACCAGGACCTGATGTTTTGCCAGAAAGGCCACCAAGGGTGTCCATCGTAATCGAGCCAGCCGTGGTAATACTGCGTGATTAAAGCTGGTGGCTTTTCAATCGGCGGGCCTATTCGGCCCGGCGTGTCATTTAACGCCGCATACCATGCGTCGTTAGCCCTTGAATGGTGATTAAACATGCTCCATAAGACATCCCGACCATCCCGGCCGATGTATAGATATTTCGCTTTTTTGGAAAAAAACAGCGCATCAACCGGTAAGTGTGTTTTAAGAAATCGTCGGTGCGTCTGTGCTTCCACCGCGGGTAGCTTTACTTCCTTCGGTGGAACTCTCAGGTCCATCCAAGGCGACATCTCAGCGACATCTAACCCTTCTTCACCATTAAATAATAATTGCGAAACAATCTGTTGCATCCAGGTCGTTCCCGACTTGGCGTAAGTGGCGATTATGATATCGTCATCGCGGAACTTAAAGTCATTCCAGATGGTTGAATCAAAGTGGTGGTTTTGAAATTCGCGTAACTTTTTAGGGTATATCGTATCGTCCATGTAACACTCCTGTAATTTAGAAAAAATCAGGCCAGGATTAAGCTAACAAAAACGTTTCGCTTAATCAGGCGGTTTTCTGTTTTTAGCCAATTCAACCATTGCTCCGCTTATCACTCGATATGATGAACGCAGCAACATTCCAGCCAGTAGCGTCGCGAGGATGATATCGGGCAAGCCCGAATCAAACAACCATACGCCCACGGCCGCCAGGATGACCGATAAGTTTGAAGCAATGTCATTTCGTGAACATTCAAAGACAGAACTCATATTGATATCTTCGCGTCGGTGCTGCCAAAGCAGGTAGAGACACGATGCATTACCGATTAAGCTCAGCAAACTAAAAATTCCCATCAATTCGTAGGAAGGAATCACCGGGTAAATAATTCGATGTACTACCTGAGCTATAACTAGACTTGCCGCCAGAAAAATCAGACTCCCTTTAAATAAAGCCACTCTCGCCTTGGTAGATGCTCCTTTAGACACGGCATACAGACTCAAGCCATAGGTTAGCGCATCACCCAGATTATCCAAGCTATCGGAAAATAAAGCACTGGACTCAGCAATGTAAGCCGCTATAACAATGACAATAAACATTATCGCATTGATCCACAGCACCTTAATAAGGGTACCGCGTTGCCTTTGCTGTAAAAACTCTAATGCGCAGTTATCTTCACAACAGGAACCCATTTAACTCTCCTTTTCAGTCGGATTTAAAAGGGACTCTTTTTCATCTTCTGTCACGCTCTGTGCAATGGTGCTTGCTTTACCTGATTTTTTTGCCATATACATCAATCGATCGGCTATTTTGCTCATATCAGCCAGCGAAACGCTCATCGGTTTAGCCGAAAAAACGGCACCAATACTCGCGCTAATATCAATCACATTTCCTTTGATATTTTTAATGCTGGATATTTCTTTTATCAATTTATTCGCCATATTTTCAAGCATCTATTTGCTGCCTACCCCGTATAAGCAGACTACAAATTCGTCTCCGCCAAGCCGACCTACCACATCGTTTTTACGAATATGCGCGGTGAGAACATCCGCCACCTGGCACAAAACCAAATCCCCAATATCGTGGCCAAAATTATCATTAATGGGTTTGAAATTATCCAGATCTATAAACATCAGCGCCAGATACTCTTTGTTTCTAATCGCGAGGTTGCGTAAGTGTTCGCTGACTTCATTGAATAAAACCCGATTAGGCAGCCCTGTTAGAGGATCATTATAGGAGGACATCTTTAACACTTCATTTTTAGCCTCGATAATAGAAGCCAAAATATAATCATTCCCATCTATAACAACAGGCGATAAACCTATTTTAACTTGAATCTCGTCGCCACTTTTTGTCACCGCAGACAACATGCGCCCCGCGTTCATTGGGCGAGAAGAAGGAGCCGCTATGTAATTTTTTAACGATTTTTTGTGTGATGCTTGCATCCTGTTAGGCACCAACTCGTTGACACTGATGCCATCTAACTCATGCTCACTAAAACCGAGCAGACCCTGGACTTTAAAATTTGAGAAGACGATCACTCCATCCAAATTTGTTAACACTACCCCAATAGGTAAAGTATCCAAAATTGAGAGTAGTGCTTCATCGGTAAATTTAAAATTTGTCATCGTGAACTTCGTCTCTATACGACATTTTATTAACCAGCAATTTGTTTAACCAATTAACAAAATGAAGCTTATTTAAAAGATTGTATTTTAACCTTCCTTCCGCATTTATGCCTGAATTCTAGCACTACCCTTCCTCTTCACTGGACAATGCCGTCAATAAACTGATGAAAGCCTCTACAGACTCTTCCGCAGCAGACTCATCCAGCGTGTGATAGCCAATAGTCGGAATCTGTATCGTGGTGCCATCAACCAGGCCATTTGAAGCGGCTATTATTCTACCCAGTTCGGTACTGCCTAATGATCGTGGCTTTTCACCCTTGCTTATCAACCGTTCATTCTCAGCTTCTACGTACTTATCCTTGAACAAATAACTAATATTATTATTTTTGCACAAGTCTTCAATAAGCTTAGTCGCCTCTTTATTAAACGGCGCGTTAGCGTCTTTCTCGCGCAAAACCAGTAGTTGTTTATTCGCGTCCTCTAGACTGGGAAACGGGCTGGTATCAACAACAAATAGCCTGTTTGTCGAGCCTCCAAATCGGCGAAACCACTCCAATAAATAGCGCCAACTTTTCCCCGCTTCTTCTTGCGCGGTAAAAAATGCCGTGCCCTGGAAACCCAGACTAAACAGGTGCACGAGTGCAGCAGCGGTTAATACGTTATCCAGTTGCGCTTCTAGCCGCCCCTGCTTTATTTTGAGTTTGTCTTTAAACGCGATAGGCATTCCAGCTACGGCATCATTGAAGCCTTCGAGCTCAAAAATAAGGTTATTTCTATACTCACAAACGTACGATCTTTTAATAACTCCTTTCCCCCTGTATGCACCAGACCAGGGTTCATAAGCAAAAACGGGGTCCGACTGGAATCGTTCGTTCACTTTTGTCATCAACTCTTCAGAAACGGAATTATTCAACAGGTCGGTGCGGTTGGCCGCGATAAAAGCGGCGAACTGAAATTCATTAGGGCCGGTACAAATAAGCCCGTGCCGATCAATGTGCGCAGAAAACATCGCGCTAAACGGTTTGTTACCCTGCGCAACCAGTAGCCCTTCGTACCATGTAACGTGCGCACCACGCTCTTCCAGTTCACGTTGCAACACTCTAAAAAAAGAATGCTCCGCACCCACCACACTAGGTTGTCGTATGAGCTCTTTTAGTAAATCAATAAATTCAGTACTTAACATGTGTGTCTCTCGTCACTATTAAGAAAGGTCCAACGCGTATGACGAAAGACGTTCAGCGAAAATCGATAGCCTTTGTGGATTATGAAATACAAACTTAAGATGGGCAATCGCTTTCACTAAACGATAGCAAAAAACCATGCTAGCTCATCACTAGTTATATTAACGAGGTAGTAAAATGTGATATTTATCGAGCCTTGAATTCTGGCTTTATTTATAACTAAAACAATAAAGCATATCCCGGTAGTTTTTAACTCGACTAGCATATTGCTTAAGTCTGCAAGGATAAATACCTGGCTGAAATCTAAGCCGTAACGACTAATTGAATGGGCTCATGCAAATACAGTTGAGGCTTCAAATACCGGGCCGTCTACGCAGACACGCTTCATTGCTATGCCCTCATCGGTAGTCACTTTAACCACACAGCCGGCGCAACCGCCAACGGCGCAGGCCATGTATTCTTCTAGCGATACCTGGCAAGGCAGGTCGAATTCTTTCGCCAGCGCAGCCACCGCTTTTAGCATCGGCGTGGGGCCACAGGAATATATCTCTACTTGTTGTCTCTCTTCTTTACTCAGCGACGTTAACCAGTCGCGTGCAAGCTCGGTGATATAGCCCTTATAGACCCCTTTAAAACCCTGCAAACTGGCTAAACGACTAGGAATGCCCCATTGTTCTAATAAGGGCAAACAGTCGCTAATATCGTCCGATATCGCGTCGACATTCAATTTTGAAGCTTGCCTTGCGAAAGGAAAAGGAACTTCTGAACCCATAAACACGAGCGGACGGATACAGGGGTGACGTTCTTTAATCGTTTCAGATAAACAAATCATCGGCGGAATGCCTACGCCACCGCCCAATAATAGTGCTCTGGGGCGTTTTTCATTTAATTCAAAGGGCTTTCCTATTGGCCCCATCAGGCTAATATATTCACCTGGCTTACGCTGCGCGAGTAACTGCGTACCTTCACCCACCGTTTTATATAAAAACTCCACCCAGCCTTCTTGCGCCGATGCGCGCATAATCGATAAAGGGCGCCGCATTAGTCGTTGTGGGTCGCACTGTAGATGGGCAAACTGACCCGCCTGAGCTGATTTTGCACATTTCGGTGCATGCACTCTCAATACGAACTGGCCTTCTTCAAAAGCCTGCTGCAAGAGGATTTCCGCCTCTTCAACGAAGATAGTGTTACGTGTGTTTTGTTGCATTATTTTTTGAAAACTACGCGGCCATTGACGATTGTGTGCGTCACCTGTCCTTTCATTTGTTGCCCTAAAAAGGGAGTGTTCAGACCTCGGCTAAGCCAGGTTTTTTCGTCAACCTGCCAGGCTTTATCGGCGTCTACGATACAAATATTGGCCGCCGAATACCTTGTTAAACTACCCCTGTCTAAACCTAAAATTTTGGCCGGCCCTGTAGCCAATCGATCGACCATCTGGCTTAGCTCTAGCAAACCTTCGTCCACAAGCCTCAGCATCAGTGGTAGTACCGTTTCCAGGCCAGAAATGCCCGCTTCGGTCGAAGGGAAGGGCGCCTGTTTAGCCGCTTCTTCGTGCGGCTGATGACCTGAACTTACGCTCACAACCCCTTTCGCAACTGCTGCCCGGAGCGCATCTCTGTCTGCATAAGTTCGTAGCGGCGGAGAAGTATGATAATTCGCATCAAAGGTGCCAACGTCTAGCTCTGTCAGGTGTAGCTGATAGGCATGCACGTCCGCGCTGATGGCTATATGTTCAAACTTCGCACGGGTTAGCATAGCTATTGCTTCAGCCGAAGAAATGCCCGTTAAATGAACTCGCGCTCCGGTTTCTTGCGCTAAAACAATAATTTGCGCGATGGCAACGGTTTCGGCCGAAACTGGAATGCCGGACAAACCTAACTTGGAGCTCATAGCGCCATCGTGTACACAACCGTCGTCTTTAATCGTTACCTCTTCTGGCTTAAGCACCACGAGCAAGTCATGCGAACTGGCGTATTGCAGCGCACGCCTTAGTACCTGAGCGCTTATATTGTTATTGGGCGCCTGGCTGACGGCTACACAGCCCGCTCTTTTCAGCGCATACATTTCGCTCAGTGTGCTACCTTCCAGGCCTATCGTTAACGCGCCTAATGGCAATACTTCCGCGTAGCCCGCCAGTTCTGCTTTATCTAGAATTAATTGCACCACCGCTGGTGTGTCTAATACGGGCTTCGTATTAGGCAAGCAACAAACAGCCGTATAGCCAGCCGCTACCGCCGCCCTTGTTTCACTTTTAATGCTGGCTTTTTGCTCGTAACCAGGCTCTCTTAAGCTGGCATTTAAGTCGATAAACCCCGGCATCACCAGCTTATCGGTTGCGTCTATCGTTAATTTTGCGACAAAGCCATTTGGCGACCGGCCAATACCTTGTATTTTGCCGTCGCCGATATAAACGTTTTGCACGCCATCACGATCATTCGCTGGGTCTATCACGCGGCCATTTTTAATGCAGATATTCACGACTGATGCCCCATTGCGTTATGGCCTAGCGTGAGCCCCATCACCGCCATACGGACGGCAATACCATTGGTCACTTGTTGCAGAATCACTGAGTTGGGGCCATCGGCCACTGCCGCGTCCATTTCTACACCACGATTTATTGGCCCAGGGTGCATGACGATGACGTCTGATTTGGCGTACGCCAGGCGCTCCTCTGTGAGCCCGAAGCATTCGAAATATTCGTGCTCGCTGGGCAATAAAGCGCCGCCCATTCGTTCGCGTTGCAGGCGCAGCATAATAACAACGTCCACGTCATCCAGCCCCGTTCGTAAATCACCGTATACGTGTACGCCGAGCGAATTGGTATCGCTTGGTAATAAGGTCTTAGGCGCAATAACCCGAACCTCTTTTGCCCCCAGTGTGTTCAGCGCCTGAATCTGGGAGCGCGCGACCCTCGAGTGCAAAATATCACCAATAATGGCCACCTTGAGCTTGCTAAAGTCTTGCTTTTCGCGGCGAATGGTAAACATATCCAGCATCGCCTGAGTCGGGTGCGCATGTCTGCCGTCGCCCGCATTAATGACGCTAATATGGGGGGCAACGTGGCGGGCGATAAAGTGCGCCGCACCGCTGTCCGAATGACGAACGATAAACATGTCTACCTGCATCGCTTCCAGGTTACGAATCGTATCGAGGATGCTTTCTCCCTTAGTCGTCGCTGAGGTAGCTATATTGAGATTGATAACGTCCGCTGATAATCGTTTTGCCGCCAGGTCAAACGTGGTGCGCGTTCGAGTGCTATTTTCGAAAAATAAATTAACGATCGTTTTACCGCGTAGCAGAGGAACTTTTTTCACCGCTTGATCGGCAACGCCGGAAAATGACTCAGCTACATCCATGATGTCGATCAGAGTGTCTTTCGATAGACCGTCGATAGTGAGAAAATGACGCAGCTTGCCCTGATCGTTTAGTTGTAAGCTGGAACTATCAGGTGCTTTGAAGGACGTGCTAGCAGGGTCTTTGCTAGGTCTCATATCAGTCAATTCCGGTTGGTTTCTAGCGCCAACGGCGCTGGTCCGGTCAATTTTACCTGTTTTTGTGCTGATAAATCCAGTTTCAAGCCAATAACATCTGCCTGCAGGGGTAATTCTCTACCCGTTCTATCGACTAACACCGCCAGCGTCACCGTGTTGGGGCGACCATAATCAAAAATTTCATTCAAGGCGGCGCGAATCGTTCGCCCCGTGTAGAGCACGTCATCCACCAGAATAATGTCTTCGTCTTCAAGCGTAGCAGGAATTTGACTGGGTTTTACCTGCGGGTTCAAGCCGATGCGGGTGAAATCGTCTCGATAAAATGAAATATCAATTTCACCGAGCGGTTTGGTCAGGCCTAATCGTTGATGCAGTTTTTCAGCGACCCAAAGACCACCGGTATGCACGCCGATCATTAGCGGCTGATCAATTTTTTTATCCGCCATTTGCTGTGATAATTGAGCAGCCATGTCGTCGATAATCGCGTCTATATCGACCGATGTTACGTCTATTTCCATTCCCTAGGCACCTTGTTGTTTTGTATTAAGCCAACTTTGTAAAATAAGCTGGGCGGCTAACTGGTCCTGCACTTGCCATAATTTGGTCGCGTTCACTTTCACTTCATCAAATAGCATTTGTTTTGACTCAAACGTCGTTAAGGTTTCATCGAACAGTTCTACTGGACACTGATAGCGGCCCTCAAGTTGACGCGAGAAGCGAACCATTCTCGGCGTCACTTCATTATCGCTGCCGTCTTCCTGATGAGAAATACCCACCACCATTTTTGTTGGTTGCCAGGTATTGACCAGCTTGCTAATTTCGTCCCAGCCCGTTTTCTGGTTTATCGCTTTAACCGTTGTCAGGGCATTGGCTATATTCGTTTCTGTGTCGCCAACGGCTACGCCTATTTTCTTTACGCCATAATCAAAACCCAGGCAAACGGCCATTAGCAATGGCCCGCGTCTGTGCTCATCAAGCTGATATCAACGCCTATTCTATGCGCTGCTAATTCCCAGCGTAGCGCCAAGGGTTCATCAAAGATAATATCCGCCTCTGCCATGCCGTGTAGCCAGGAATTGCTCTGAATTTCTTTTTCTAATTGCCCCGCAGCCCAACCAGCGTAGCCCAGCGCAACTAGCCATTTTTCAGGCCCTTTATCTTGCGCTATCGCTTCTAAAATATCCTTTGAACTGGTTAAGGCGAGCTCCTCATTGATTTGCATCGTAGAGTCCCAATTACCAACGGGTGAATGCAATACAAACCCTCGCTCGGGTTGTACTGGACCACCTATAAACAACGGAATTTTGGAAACTTCTGGGCGCACAGGGGTAACGGCTAATTGCTTAAAAATGTCGCCCATGGTCATCGTGTGTGGCTTATTTACCAGCAAACCTAAGGCGCCATCCTCATCGTGCTGGCACAAAAAGGTAACTGACTTTGAAAAGTCATCGCCCTCCATACCGGGCATAGCAATTAAAAAGTTATTCGTTAAATACTGTTTTTTATTCATAAATAGAGTTAGTTTTTGTTGCTCGTCACCTCGTGCGCATTGAGCCTTCATTTAGAAACTGCCACGTCCGGGTGATGACTAAAATATCCACCTCTTTTTGAAGTTCAAGCGGTAATGGCGCAAAAGGTGCCGATAGTTTAACAATATTGATCGCAGCGTCATCGATAATTTTATGCCCTGAGCGGCGATTGACGATAATTTTTTTTAAATTACCGTCCGCATATAATTCAACACTCAGCACCAGGGTGCCCGATAATTTTTTACGCCTCACTTCGCCTGGGTAGTTTAAATTGCCCACTTTTTCCACTTTTCGCTGCCACGCAGCTTCGTAACTGGCGGCTTTATATTTATGCGCATTAATAGAATTAATGTGTAACTTACGCGGCCTTCTTGAATAACTCGTGATAGCCTCACTAACCTCGGCCTGGAGCATGGCGATCTCTTCGCTCTGGCGTAATAAATCGGCTGCGGTTAGCGTCTTTTTTTCATCCGGTACGGGTTTATTACCCGCTTCTATAGCGACCTTTGATTCTGCTTGAAGTAATACTTTTTGCGCCTGGGGTTTTGCTTGCTGATTTTTTTTAGCCTCGGAAATAACGGGGTCTTTAGGGCTTGGCTGGGGCGTTGATTGTTGTTGATTGACGCCTTTTTCTTCTGCTTCGCCACTGCCTAATTGATTTTCCTGCGCTAAAAAATCAGCCTTATCTGGACGCTCATTTTCTGCCGATTTAACCAGTACAATTTCCAGCTTCTTGCCGACTGAAGTCGGCTTATCAACGTCAAAACCCACACCTAAAATAACCAGAGCATGCACAATACCCGCCATAAAAAAGGTCAGGCTCAGTTTATCCGCCGAAGAGATGGCTGCCGTCGTCACCGCTAAGCTATTTTGTCCTCTATACAATCCATCAATAGACCACTGATATTTAAACCGTATAGATTGTCCAGCTCCTGGACACAGGTTGGGCTGGTCACATTAATTTCAGTCACATAATCACCTATAACATCGAGTCCTACGAATAATAGGCCTTTTTCCACCAACGTTGGGCCGATTTGCTCACATAACCAGCGATCCCTGTCGCTCAGCTCTCGGCCTTCACCCGTGCCGCCGGCCGCTAAATTTCCACGCGTCTCGCCTTCAGCAGGCACCCGCGCCAGAGCATACGGCACTGGCTTCCCATTGATAATTAAAATACGCTTGTCGCCTTGTTTAATTTCTGGCAAAAAGCGCTGCACCATGGCGTGCGTTTTACCGTGATCGGTCATCGTTTCTAACACCACGCCCAGGTTATGATCGGCTTTTTTAAGCCTGAAAATAGACGCGCCGCCCATACCATCGAGTGGCTTGATGATAATGTCTTCATGCTTTGTTAAAAACTGGCGAATTCGATCGGTTTGTGAAGTCACTAAGGTCGGCGCACAGCAATCTGGGAACCAGGCGGTAAATAGTTTTTCATTCGCATCGCGCAAGCTTTGCGGTTTATTGACGACTAAAACGCCTTGCGCTTCTGCCTGTTCGAGCAAATAGGTGCAATAAATATAATCCATATCAAACGGCGGATCCAGGCGCATTAAAATCACATCCAGCTCTGCCAGCGCCAGGTCTTGTTTTTCACCCAGCTTATACCAGCCGTCAAGGTTCCTTTCCACGCTTAACGACTGACAGCTCGCCATAGCCGCCCCTTCGTCAAGAAAAAGATCAGTCTGTTCCATATAGACTAAATCCCAACCTCTTTTTTGCGCCTCTAACAACATCGCAAAGGTGGTGTCTTTTTTAATATTAATTGATCTTATTGGGTCCATCACAACGCCTAACCGCATACCCTAACTCCAGAGTCATTGTTATTGGCGTTATATTAACACCGTGGTCTTAGCGTAGATAAGGATTTTGTTTTCTGCCGGTAAACGCAGGGGAACGAAGGGAGGTAAATTGTAGCGAGCGCTGAAAAGAGGCCTTACGCCATATCGCCCCATAAAACCTGCATAGCCGCGATTGAAGCGATGGCTGCCGTTTCGTTACGCACCACTCTTGGACCAAAACCAAGGGCAGAAAAACCTGCATCTTGCGCGGCTATTATTTCCTGCTCGGAAAAACCGCCTTCTGGGCCGATCAGCACCGCGACCTGATCGTCGGGTTTTTGGAAGCTTTTTAAGGTATCGGCTTTACCGGGTTCAAAAATAATCCGACTAGCAGCTAAGTCAGTTTCTAGCCAGGCCGCTAAATCGGCCGTTACATTTAACCTCGGCGGAACATTTCGACCGCACTGTTCACAGGCGCGAAGCACGATGCTTTGCCAGTGCTGATGCCGCTGCAACCGCCTTTCTTCGGTTAACTTAACCACGCAGTGCTGCGTTAATACCGGCGTAATCACGCTGACGCCCAACTCTGTTGCTTTCTGAATCGCTACATCCATGCGTTCGCCACGAGAAACGCTTAAGCCCAGTTCGATTTTTAGTGGTGACTCGATATTAACATCATGCCAGCGCTCAATGCTCAGCACCACTTCTTTACGACTGACTTCTACAACAACGGCCGTGTATTCTCCGCCACGGCCATTAAAAACGGTTAACTGCGTGCCCTTTTTTAAACGCAACACATTACGTAAATAATGTGCCGACTCCGACTCAATGCTTATTAATGTATTCTCAAGCAACTGCTGATCAATAAATAAGCGAGAAATACGCATACTTAGCCGTTTAAACTATCAGGCAGCTCAATGGTATCGATGGGGTTTTCTAATTTTGGCGGCATCTGCAAGTGAAACCCTTGTGTTGCAAGGTTTTTTATCACCACGATAACGTTTTCGCGCGCCAGGGGTCTTTCAGCAGACAGCTCAAGGTCAAACACGTGCTCAGGCACGGGGAATTGTCGCATCACCTCGGCGGGCACATCAGAAAAGTCATCCTGTTCTTTTACATACAGGTACAGGCCGTCGCGCTTTTTAGTTTTATAAATCGCGCAGGCTATTCCTTTTAACTCACTCATGCTGATTCGATTCCTAAATTACGGCAAATAGCCAGACTCGCTTCGGCTTGATTCATGCTATAAAAATGCAACCCGGGACAGCCTTTGTCGAGCAAGTTTTGACACAGTTCGCTCACTACGTCAGTGCCGAAAGCCTTAATCGATTCACGGTCATCGGCAAAACCCTCTAAACGTTTTCGAATCCAGCGAGGGATTTCAGAACCGCACATATCAGAGAACCTCGCTAATTGCGAATAGTTAGTTATTGGCATAATACCCGGCACAATCGGAACATTTAACCCCATTTTATCGCAATCTTCTACAAAATGAAGGTAGGCATCCAGATTGAAAAAGTACTGCGTGATGGCGCTATTAGCTCCCGCTTCGACTTTACGTTTGAAATTGGCCAGGTCGGTTTGCGCATTTTTTGCCTGCGGATGAATTTCCGGATAGGCGGCCACTTCAATATGGAAATGATCACCGGTTTCCTGACGAATAAACGCCACTAATTCATTGGCATAACGAAACTCGCCAACATCCAGAGTGCCCGATGGAATATCTCCACGTAAAGCGACAATTCGGTCTATTCCGTGGTTTTTATAATTGCCAAGAATTTCGCGAATATTATCTTTCGTAGAACCCACGCAAGATAAATGCGGAGCAGCCGAAAACCCTTGCTGTTTAATATCCAGCACGGTATCAATCGTGCCCTGCTGGGTACTACCGCCGGCTCCAAAGGTAACGGAAAAATAGGCGGGATTTAATTGACCCAGTTGTCGACTTACGGCAAGTAATTTCTCGCGAGCCTGTTCCGTTTTAGGCGGAAAAAACTCGAAACTAATCGGCTGATTTGTATCTAGTGCCATAGTTTAATAACGGTAATGATGCGGTTTATAAGGGCCCTCAACAGGGACATTAATATAGTCTGCCTGCTCTTGAGTCAACTCGGTTAAGTTCACACCAATTTTTTCCAGGTGCAAGCGAGCTACTTTCTCATCCAGCGTTTTTGGCAATACGTACACTTCATTTTTATAACTATCGCCATTTGCAAAAAACTCCATTTGTGCCATCACCTGATTTGTGAAAGAAGCAGACATAACAAAACTAGGATGTCCAGTTGCACAACCTAAGTTCACCAATCGTCCTTTGGCCAATAGAGTAATCCGTTTACCGTCAGGAAAAATCACGTGATCTACCTGTGGCTTAACCTCAACCCACTCATACTGCTCCAGCGAAGCAATATCAATTTCTGAATCAAAATGGCCGATATTACAAACGATCGTCTCGTTCTTCATCGCCGCCATATGGTCGTGATTTATCACGCCTAAATTACCCGTTGTGGTGACGAAAATATTGCCCTGATCGGCCACGTCATCCATACGAACCACGCGATAACCTTCCATCGCCGCCTGTAGCGCACAGATAGGATCCACTTCGGTCACCCAAACGGTTGCGCCCATACCTTTAAAGGCTTGCGCGCAGCCCTTGCCAACGTCGCCATAACCGATCACCACGGCAATTTTGCCAGCGATCATTACGTCGGTTGCGCGTTTAATGCCATCCAATAAAGACTCGCGGCAGCCGTAAAGATTATCGAATTTACTTTTAGTGACCGAATCGTTCACGTTCATCGCAGGAAACAATAACTCACCCGCTTCTTGCATTTGATACAAACGGTGCACGCCAGTGGTGGTTTCTTCCGTCACGCCCTTAACGCTAGCCGCCATTTTTTGCCATACATCAGGCGACGTTTTCAAGTTGCGACGCAACACCTCTAAAATGGCGACCCATTCTTCGTTATCGTCCGCTTTAGCATCAGGCACAACGCCGGCTTTTTCAAACTCAACGCCTTTATGCAACAACAAGGTCGCATCGCCACCGTCATCAAGAATCATATTGGCATCTAGATCGCCCGGCCAGGCCATCATTTTTTCCGTACACCACCAGTATTCTTCAATTGTTTCACCTTTCCAGGCAAACACAGGAATGCCTAAATCGGCAATCGCAGCGGCTGCGTGATCTTGCGTTGAAAAGATATTACAAGAACACCAGCGTACCTCCGCGCCTAATGCGATCAATGTCTTGATCAACACAGCGGTTTGAATCGTCATATGCAAGCTACCTGCAACACGCGCACCTTTAAGTGGCTGGGCGTCGCCAAACTCTTCACACAGTGCCATTAAACCCGGCATTTCGCTTTCGGCAATGGCAATTTCTTTATGGCCCCATTCGGCCAGTGACATATCGGCGACCTTGTAGTCGGTAAATTTTTCAGTTAATACGGAACTCATTTTATAATCTCCTAAAGTGTTTTAATACCGGCTGCATCACGCAGTACATCGGCTTTGTCTGTTCGTTCCCAAGTGAAATCTGGCAGCTCGCGGCCAAAATGGCCATAGGCAGCTGTTTGCTGATAGATCGGACGCTTCAGATCGAGCTCTGCAATCAGGCCTTTGGGGCGCAAATCAAAGTGTTCGCTAATAAGTTTTTCGATATTCTGGTCTGAAATGGCACCCGTACCGAACGTTTCCACGCTAATGGACGTCGGTTTTGCAACGCCGATGGCGTACGATACCTGGATTTCACAACGCGACGCCAAACCGGCGGCAACGATGTTTTTAGCAACATATCGACACATATACGCAGCAGATCGATCCACTTTGCTAGGATCCTTACCTGAAAACGCGCCGCCACCATGGCGCGCCATGCCGCCATAAGTATCCACGATAATCTTGCGACCCGTTAAGCCACAGTCACCCACCGGGCCGCCAATAATAAATTGGCCGGTTGGGTTGATGTGTATGTTTTCAGACAAACAGTCTGCAAACCAGTCTGCTGGCAGTACGGGCTTAATGATTTCTTCCATCACCGCTTCGCGCAAGTCTGCCTGACTGATGTCAGGTGAATGCTGTGTAGACAGAACGACCGCCTCAACACCCACTGGCTTATTGTTTTCATAACGCAGGGTTAACTGGCTTTTTGCATCGGGTCGTAACCAGGGCAGAATACCTTTTTTACGCACTTCGGCCTGGCGCTGAACTAATAGGTGCGAGTAGGTAATTGGTGCGGGCATCAACACATCTGTTTCATCACAGGCGTAACCAAACATCAGACCCTGGTCGCCTGCACCTTGTTCGTGATCTTCGCTCTCATTAACGCCTATCGCGATATCGTGCGATTGCTTGCCGATCGCATTTAAAACGGCGCAACTTTGCCAGTCAAAGCCTATTTCGGGCTTGTCGTAACCAATATCTTTAACGACATTTCGCACCAGCTCTTCGGTATCGACCCAGGCATTCGTGGTAATTTCGCCGGCCAAAATAACCATGCCCGTTTTTACCATCGTTTCGCAGGCAACTCTCGAGGCCGGATCCTGTGCTAACAGCGCATCTAGCATCGCATCGGATACCTGGTCGGCCACCTTATCTGGGTGCCCTTCTGACACCGACTCAGACGTAAAAATAAAATTTTTGCTCATAGTAAACTCGCCTCATTACTCAAAGGGGAACTGAAAGATAAGCTTGTCTGAATGTTGTCGTTACTGGCGAAAGGGCAGTTAAGAAACCTAATTACCTGGACACAACGTTCATTATTTTCAGTTACCTGTTAATAATGAACGCCGTTAAATATTGAAACTTGAATAAGCCTAGCAGGGAATTCCTGTTGCAGCGTTCCTTATTCAAGGGAAATGTATTTTATAGCATGCATCCAAAAAATCAAGAGCTTAGACACTCTAAGCCCCATGAGACCAGCTTAATTAATACACTTTAGGAATAACTTTTGACGTTCTTTGCTGATAATCCTGATAGCTTTGGCCGATATTTTTTGCCAGGGCCTTTTCTTCAAAATGAATGCCTACCAATACGTAAAGTGACATACCTATCGAAAACACCAGGTGCCCGACCGTCATCGTGGGTAACGACCAAAAAACAATCAACAAACCCAGCATCATGGGGTGGCGAATCCAGCGATAAAACAAGTACTCGGTAAACTTGACTGGCGTGTAAGTTTTTTTGACGAAGTATAACCAGCCCTGACGCAGGCCAAACAAATCAAAATGATCTGTCAGAAAGGTCGACACTAAGATTAATACCCAGCCCAGCGCAAAAAACGCCCAAAGAACCTGCTGCACTAGAGGGTTACTAACTTGCCAGATAATCCCGTCCATGGGCTGCCAATAAAACATCATGATCGCTAAAACAATCGTTGAGGCCAGGACGTAAGTGCTTCGTTCAGTGTGAGGAGGAACTATATGGGCGATCGCCTCTTTAAACCAACTACGCGCCATCACAGTGTGCTGCACACCCCACAGCAACATAAGCCCAATATTAATGAATAACGCCGTGGTTGCGTCCGTCATTACGTCCGATGAAATCGATTTAGGCACGAAAACGTCGCCGACAAAACCAATAAAATAAACGAACGTACCGAAAAATAAAAAATAACTCACTACGCTATATAGCATTACTAATGCTCGCATCTTAGCCTCCCTGTTAACTGTTTTTTTCGATTTTATGTTTTACAATTGCGCTTAACCCATGGACTTAAAAACTAAGCTAAGTAACGATAGTCTTCTTGAGTTCGTATCTTTTAAAAAATAATATTACGCTTAAAAATAAACCATGACAAATAAATTAGAACGAACCCTTCGCCTTATCGATATAGCTAACGAAAGCGACCCCAACGAAGTGCTTGAAGAGGGTAAACATATCGGCGTTGAAACGTTGTACGCCAAGCGCATGTTAAGCACATTGCAATCCTTCGACGGGCAAGCTTCGGACTCAGTCACCCTGGCCTGTTACGCGCAACACGTCTGCCGCTGGAAAATTGCTCGTAAAGCTTACCCCGAAGGGCTCAACGGTTATTTAAAATGGCGCAGCGATCTGGCAAAACTGCACGCCAGCATTCTCGCCGAGGCGATGCATGAAAGCGGTTATGCCGAACAGGACATCGAGCGAGCAAGGCACATCATTCAAAAGAAAAAATTAAAAACCGATGCCGAATCACAGACCCTTGAAGACGTCTCGTGTCTGGTTTTTTTAAGCTATTACTTCGAGGCCTTCGCGGAAAAACACGCTGACGAAAAAATTATCGATATCGTGCAAAAAACCTGGGCAAAAATGTCCGAAAAAGGCCATCAGGCAGCACTAAAGCTTACGCTAGCTCCTGGTCTGCAAACCTTAGTGGCTAAAGCACTCGAATAAACGGAAGCCTTTTTATGCGCCAAATAAACCTGCTAGACATTCGTTTATTTGCCCTTATTTTACTGGCATTAAGCGGTTGCGCGAATTTGAAAACAGCTCAGATTCCAGCTCCGCAAAACTCCTTTGCCGTCTGTTATGGCTATGGTTGCCATACGGTTCAACAAATATCGCTCTCAGAACAACAGTGGTCTTCTATCGAAACGCTTTTTATTCCTCTAGCAGATAACGCAGAGATAGAACGTCTACAACTCGCGCGCGCGATTGCCAAAATGGAACACATAGCTGGGGCAAAAACTGGCACGCAGAACGACTTACCCGGTACCTTTGAGGCGCTCTTTCAAAACACAAGTCATCAAATGGATTGCGTCGATGAAGCCACCAATACCACGCTGTATTTAAAGATGTTTCGGCAACGAGGGCTAATGCGTTTTCATCGTGAAGGACCGCGCATCAACCGCGGTTTCTTTTTCAACGGCTGGCCACATACCTCTGCGGTAATAACAAACAGCCATACCGACGAAAAGTTTGCCGTAGACGCCTGGTTCTATAAAAATGGCATCCAACCGGAGATCGTACCCATCAAGCTGTGGTATTCTGGCTGGCACCCTAAACCGAAAACCCTATCAAAAGACTAATATTGGTTACTAAGGAGAACAAACATGACGTTACCCATTAAATCGCTCGCACTTTTATTCACGCTTTTCTATGCAGCACAAACATCATCAGCTTCGCACGATAGTGCGTTTGCCAACATTACGTTAAAAACCACCCACGTGAACGGCAACGTTTATATGCTGGAGGGCGTCGGTGGCTTTGCTGGCGGCAATATCGGCGTTTCGGCTGGTGAAGACGGTGTCTTATTAATAGATGATCAGCTCGGCCCGATGTCAGAAAAAATAACCGCCGCGATAGCCAGTATTAATGCGGCCAAGCCTCGCTTCATTCTGAACACGCATTGGCACGGCGACCACACAGGCAATAACGCAAATTTTTCTAAACACGCCACCGTCATTTCACACAGCAACGTGCGTAAACGCTTAATGGCTGATCAGGAAAACTTCTTCGGAAAATCGCCAGCCCAACCTAAAGCAGCCTGGCCATTGATCACCTTCGACCAATCTTTGAGGGTGCATTTTAACGGCGAAGATATTCAGTTTACCCACTATCCAAATGGCCATACCGATGGGGACGGGGTTATTTATTTCCCTAACAGTAAGGTCGCGCATTTAGGCGACCATTTCTTTAATGGCGTTTTCCCTTTTATTGACCTGGACAGCGGCGGCAACGCATTCAAACTGACTGAGAACATTAAAAACATTATTGCAAGTTTGCCAGAAGATACCCTCGTTATTCCAGGACACGGCCCCTTATCAGACATGAAGGGCTTAAGAACCTATTATAAAATGCTAAAAAGCACCACAACCTATGTGCAAGAGGCGGCAGCCGATGGCGAATCATTAGAAGACATTCAATTTGGCGGCCTGCCTAGCGAATGGACCGGCTGGGGCGGCGGCTTTATTACTCAGGAACACTGGATCAGTTTCATTTACAAGAGCCTTCCCGTAAAACAATAATCCAGACTTTATAATTGGCAAAAAATGGCTGAAAGATCAGCCATTTTTTTCTGCCCTTATGACGATAAACAAATGAAATACCGACTATTTATCTTACTATTCCTTTCCTTCTCTGTGGTGGTAGTGGCTGAACCCCTGTTCAATATGGAAAAATGCCTCACTCAGGCGCTCGTTACGGCTAATGACGAGATAACGGTGGGTGAATTAAAGCTTCTGTGCTCAGAAACTATAGCTAACGAGCCAACGACTATGAACCAGCCGTCGTACCACCTGTCCGCGATTAAACAACGCCAGCTATACGAAAAACATGGAACATGGAACGCTTTTTCGCTTTTGCCGCACAAACCCAATTATATTATGCTCGGCTATAACACCAGCGAACCTAACCACGAGCCGTATAAGCAGGAATTTTCTGACCAACGCGCTGATTTACAGCATCTGGAAACTAAATTTCAAATCAGCATGAAACTCCCCGTGGTTCAAGGCGTATTTAACGGCTACGGCGATTTATACGCCGGCTATACCAACCGTTCCTTTTGGCAACAGTTTAATAAAACCAACTCCTCGCCTTTTCGCGACACCAATCATGAGGCCGAAGCATGGCTGTCATTCGATACGGACTACGATTTAGCAGGCTTACACAACTCTGTTATTCGCACCGGCTTTACGCATCAATCTAACGGCCAATCTGGCTCGCTTTCTCGAAGTTGGAACCGTGTTTATACCGACTTTATCCTCGAACGTGGTGACGTTTACCTATCCTTTAAACCCTGGTTTCGCATTCCCGAAAGCTCAAGCAATGACGACAACCCCGATATAGAAGATTTCTTAGGCAACTTTGAACTGCGGGGCCTGTATAAAAAACAACAGCACTCGTTTGACTTTATGTTCAGAAATAACCTGAAAACAGGCAGTAATCGTGGCGCCATAGAACTGGGCTGGAGTTTTCCCATCCATAAAAAAGTGCGCGGCTACGTGCAGTGGTTTAATGGCTACGGAGAAAGCATGCTCGATTACGACAATCACACCAATAGTATCGGTTTTGGCATTCAGCTCAGCGATTGGCTATAAAGTCTAACGAGGCGGCTTGTATTCAAACGATTCATCACCCATCTCGGGTATAATTTTTATATCGCACAACAGGTTACTATTTATGTCCCATAAAACAGATCAAGACTGGCAATCCAAACTGACAGCAGACGAGTTTCGTATTTGCCGAGAAAAAGGTACCGAAGCCGCTTTTTCCGGACTGTATAACGACTGTAAAACTAACGGCATCTATCGTTGCAAGTGTTGTGATACGCCGTTATTTGAATCGGATACTAAATACGACTCCGGCAGCGGCTGGCCAAGTTTCTGGAAACCCCTCTCTACTGACAATATAAAAGAAAATAAAGACATCAGTTATGGCATGACGCGTATTGAAGTGGTATGTGCGAACTGTGATTGTCACTTAGGTCACGTGTTTGAAGATGGCCCACAACCCAGCGGTTTGCGTTATTGCATTAACTCCGCCTCACTCAATTTAGAGCCAAAGGAATAAGCATGCAGCACGCTCAACAACACGCGCTAGCCTTACTCAATTACATTGATGCCAGCCCAAGCCCCTGGCACGCGGTTCAAACGACGGTAAATGCGCTGACTAAAGCGGGCTTCAGCGAGCTATTAGAAGGCGATGCCTGGAGCTTAGAAGCCAGCGCGCGTTACTTCGTTATACGCGACGATTCATCCATTATTGCCTTCACCACCGGTTCAAATACCTTGGCTAGCGATGGCTTCAGGTTAATAGGCGCTCACACCGACTCACCCGGTCTTCGAGTTAAGCCAAAGCCCGACAACCAACAGGGCGAGTTTCATAGTGTAGCGGTGGAGGTTTACGGCTCGCCGATTTTAGCCACGCTAAGTGATCGAGATTTGAGCCTTGCAGGCCGTGTCCACCTAAAACAGGAAGGCGAGCTGCGTTCGACGCTCGTGCGTTTTAACAAGCCGCTTTTAAGGCTGCCAAACCTCGCTATTCATATGAATCGAGAGGTGAATACCGTCGGCCTTAAGTTCAACATGCAAACCGAATTACCACTGTTATTATCCATAGCAAACGAACAGTTAGATAACGAAAGCAAGCTGGTTGGTTTACTCGCCAAAAAGCTGGGCGTAAACGCGAACGCCATTGCCAGCTGGGAACTTCACGTTTACGACACGCAAGCCGGAACCCTGTATGGCACCAACGAAGAGTTCTATGCCAACAGCCAACTCGACAATCTGGCGTCTTGTCACGCTGCACTCGCAGCCCTGTTGTCCGATAAGTCACTGAGCGCCGATCAATTCAATGTCTGCGCCTTTTTTGATCACGAAGAAATTGGCAGCAATAGTCATAAAGGCGCCGACGGCAGTTTCTTGACCGACGTGTTAGAGCGTATCGCCGATGGCCTGAAAATATCCAACGAAGACTACAAGCGCGCGCTATCCAACAGCTTTATGATCAGTGCCGATATGGCGCACGCCTACCAGCCGAACTTTCCAGCTGCTTACGAGCCCAATCATAAAGTACTGGTTAATCAGGGGCCCGTTATTAAGGTCAATGCGAATATTCGTTACGCCTCAAACAGCGCTTCACAGGCTCGGTTTATTAGCCTCTGCGAGCAAGCTGACGTTCCTTATCAGCAGTATTCTCACCGATCAGACCTTGGTTGTGGCAGCACCATTGGCCCGATGACGTCTGCGCGTCTGGGTATTAGCGCCGTCGATGTTGGCAACCCGATGTGGGCCATGCACAGTATTCGCGAAAGCGCAGGGGTGCTGGACCATGACTATATCACCCGCGTGTTCTCACACTTTTTTTCATAAGCCGGTTCAATAAATGAAATTTAAATTTAAATTCACTATCCTTATCTTCATCGTCGTGGCAATCGCCCTTTTTTTCGCGCGCAATGAAAACTTTATACCGCGCACCTCGTTGGATATTTATCATCATTACATCAATAAAACCGAAGCCAGCGCCGTTGCTGGCCTAACACCCGAGGCAGCGTTAGATATTCAAAAACGCGTGGTATATGCATTGTCTGAAAAATGGGGTGGTATCGCTGGCTATAAAGCCGGATTAACGAACCCCGAGGTGCAACAAAAAATGGGCGTCAGTGAACCCTTGCTGGGAATTTTCCTGGACAAAATGTTACTAGACAGCCCGGCCACCATCCAAATATCCTCTGCCGTCCACCCGTATGCCGAAGCCGACCTGCTGGTTCGCGTAAGAGACGCCTCCATCAACGAGGCAACAACAGATGAAGAGCTGCTCGCCGCAATAGATCAGGTTATTCCCTTTATAGAAATTCCTGACCGTCTGTATTCGATCGACAAACCGTTAACGGTGGATATGCTCACGGCGATTAATACCGGCGCGCGTTATGGCGTAATGGGTGAGCCGATCCCTATCGAAGATATTGAAAACTTGAACTGGTGCCAGGTAGGCATTGTTTACGACGATAAAAGCCACTTAAAAACGGGGCGCTGCTCTTCTTTAATGGGCAATCCGGTCAACGTTATTCGCTGGCTTCGAGATAAACTCCTGAAATTGAACTACCCGCTTAAACAGGGAACCTTATTATCTTTAGGCAGCCTGACCTCGCCGATACCGATAAAAAAAGGCCGCCTAACCGCCGTCTTTACAGGCCTCGGATCGAAGCCACACGTTACCGTTTCAGTGACGTTTAAATAAAAAACGCCCGCAAAGCGGGCGAATATTTAACGCTTAAAGTCAGACTCTAAAGCATCTAGCTAATACGTTTACCTAGCATTCTTCTAAGCGTGCCATCTTTATCTACAAAATGGTGCTTTAAGGCGCCACAAAGGTGTAAAACAATCGCCACGAAAAGCACCTTGCCGGCTATTTCATGCGTTTCATGTGCCGCTCCAGCCAAAGCGCCATTAATAGGAATCATCTTACCCACTTCATCTGGGTTTGGCGTTGCCGCTAATAGTTCCCAACCAAAAATAGCCAGACCATAACCGCCCAGGCCAGACATCAACATACCCGACACTGGCAATATGATGGTCGCAATAATCAACAGCCAATGAACAATTTTCGACAGCGTATGCTCCCATGCTTTGTAATTGCTCGCTGCCTCGGGCCAGCCATGTTTAATACGCCAAATAACGCGACATAAAATAACCACGAATAACAACATGCCAACGGATTTGTGAATGGGGTATAGCTCATGCACCTCATAGTCCGTCATATAAACACCCACCGCTATCATGCTAATAATACTAAGCCCCACTACCCAGTGTAGCGTCACCGTCACGGCCGACAATTTTTCTTTTGTATCGCTCATTGTTTCTCCCATCTCTTTATTATTAATTAGTGTTAGTTGATATATCATACTTGCGTTATTAGCATATATTTTCAATTTGTATGAATCAAGATCTTTATCCCTCTATTTATATCCCCCACGGCGGTGGTCCCTGTTTTTTTATGGACTGGACACGCGGCCCAGCCAACACCTGGGATAACATGGCCCAATGGCTAGGCCTGCTGCATCTGTCTTTGCCGCAAAAGCCGAGTGCTATCGTTATTTTTTCGGCGCATTGGGAAGCTGAAGTTGTGCGTATTAACAGCCACCCCGCGCCTGAATTAATTTATGATTATTATGGCTTTCCCGAACATACTTATCGCTTAAGTTATCCCGCGCCCGGATCGCCAGAGCTGGCAAAGAGAATTCAGACGCTTTTCACCGCAGCGAATATCAGCAGCGAACTAGACCCAACACACGGCTTTGATCACGGCACGTTTGTACCGTTAAAAGTGATGTTTCCAGAAGCGGATATTCCCGTCGTTCAGGTGTCGCTACACGCCAGCCTCGATCCACAGCTTCATCTGAAAATGGGCGCTGCGCTACAAACCCTAAGGGAAGATAATATCCTGATCTTAGGCAGCGGCATGAGTTTCCACAATATGCAAATACTGATGCAGGGTAGTGACCCACAGAATCATTCCGGACAGTTTGATAGCTGGCTAAATCAAGCCTGTACCGCAACGCCTAAGGAAACAAATCAGCAATTATCTGAATGGCAAACAGCACCTTCTGCACTCGCTTGCCACCCACGCGAAGAACACCTGATTCCCTTAATGGTCGCCGCCGGAGCAGCGGAAAATGACGCCGGCAAAAACATATTCACAGACCAGGTGATGGGTGCTACTGTATCGGCTTATCAATTTGGCTAATACAATGAGGGAACTTCATGAGCAAACTACTTTATATTCAAGCTTCGCCACGCGGCTCGCGATCTAGTTCTAACGAGGTCGCCAATAGCTATATCGAGTCATTTAAAGCGGCATCGGCAGATAATACCGTCAGCACCTTAAACGTCTGGGATATGAATTTGCCGGAATTTGACGGCGACCGATTAAACGCAAAATACAGTTTCTTACACGGCCAAAACCCATCCGAACAGGAAGCCGAAGCCTGGCAAGAAATAGTCGCCATCGCTGATCAATTTAAAGCCGCCGACAGTTATTTGTTTAGCGTACCGATGTGGAATTTTTCTATCCCTTATAAGCTCAAGCACTTGATTGATGTAATTACCCAACCAGGGCTAACGTTCAGCTTTTCGCCGGAAACCGGCTTTCAAGGTTTGGTCACCGGCAAATCGGTCACCGCCGTCTATTCGCGCGGTGGCGAATACGATAACGAAGCCGCCAAGGGTATGGATTTTCAAAAGCCTTACCTGGAATTAGTACTCGGCTTTATCGGCTTTAAAGACATCAATAGCATTATTATCGAACCCACCCTGGCCGACCCCGCTACTTTTTCAAACGCTATCGACAAGGCTAACGTAGAAGCAGCCGAACTGGCCAGGAAGGCCTAATGGATTTACAAATAAACGGTAAAAAAGCGTTCGTTTCTGGTTCTAGCCAGGGTATCGGTTTTGCCATCGCCAAAACCCTCGCGGCAGAAGGTGCGCAGGTTATTATCAATGGCCGTAACGAGGCAAAACTAAGCGCCGCTAGCAATAAAATACTCGCTGAATTCCCGCAGGCTCAGGTGTCCATTTTTTGTGCCGACCTGTCACAAGCAGAAGCGACGCAAACACTCGTCGATCAACACCCAGACGTCGATATTCTGGTTAACGCGCTCGGTATTTTCGAGCCAAAAGACTTTCTCGATATCCCCGATGAAGACTGGCAACGATTTTTTAACGTCAACGTACTTACTGGCGTTCGACTTTCGCGCGCGTATCTTCCCTATATGAAACAAAAAAACTGGGGCCGCATCCTCTTTATCAGCAGCGAAAGCGCGGTTCAAATACCACTGGAAATGATTCACTACGGCACTACCAAAACCGCCCAACTCGCCGTTTCGCGCGGCCTGGCCGAAGCGTGTGCAGGCACCGGCATTACCGTTAACGCGGTGCTACCCGGCCCAACCAAATCAGAAGGCGTGGTCGATTTTGTAAATGAAATCAGCGGCGGTCAGGATTTTGCAGCGTTTGAAAAAGAATTTTTCCAATCAATAAGACCCTCATCGCTGATCAAACGCTTTGCCGACACGCAAGAAGTCGCCAATATGGTGGTGTATTTATGTAGCCCATTAGCCTCGGCGACTACAGGTGCTGCTGTGCGGGTGGATGGTGGGGTGGTGAAGGCATGTGTTTAGATGGGTAATTGTTTTGGCTTTTATATAGCGTGAGACCACAGCATAACTCACCGATTATGGTGTTAAATTGTTAA